>Ga0163144_10003810_pt1 | contig 34356 bp, 35 predicted proteins | sample OliLak19BULKMAT1_FD_123175 | JGI IMG/M metagenome (GOLD analysis project Ga0163144, IMG submission 123175) | Freshwater microbial mat bacterial communities from Lake Vanda, McMurdo Dry Valleys, Antarctica - Oligotrophic Lake LV.19.BULKMAT1 | ecosystem: Environmental > Aquatic > Freshwater >...
CCTCGAAGCCTCCTTCCTCGGTATCATGCTGTTCGGATGGAAGAAGGTCGGACCAAAGCTGCACTTCTTCGCCACCTGCATGGTCGCCATCGGCACGCTGATGAGCGCCTTCTGGATTCTCGCCGCCAATTCCTGGATGCAGACCCCGCAGGGCTTCGCCTTTGCTGACGACGGCACGATGGTCGCCACCGACTTTGTTCAGGTGATCTTCAACCCGTCCATGCCGATCCGCTTCGTGCACATGGTGCTCGCCGCCTACCTCACCACCGCGATGGTGGTCGCCGGCGCGTCCGCCTTCTCACTGCTGACAAAGAAGGCTGTCACCGAAAGCGGCACAGCGCTGCGCATGGCGGTACTGATGATGGCGCTGGTCGCCCCGCTCCAGATCGTGGCCGGCCACGAGAGCGGCAAGGTCGCCCACGAGTACCAGCCAGCCAAGGTCGCCGCGATGGAGGGCTGGTGGGAAACACGCGCGCAGCAGCCGACGCTCATCTTCGGCTGGCCTGACGAGGAGGCGGAGACCACCCACGCCGCGATCGGCATCCCCGGCATGGGCTCATGGTTCGTTGCAGGCGACGTCAACGCCGAACTCGAAGGTCTCAAGGCCTTCTCCAGGGAGGATCGGCCGCCCGTGTGGATCACCTTCTGGGCCTTCCGCATCATGGTTGCGATGGGCCTCGCCATGGTGGCGCTCGGTGTCTGGGGTGCTGTCGTCTGGGCTTTGCAGCGCATCGACCGCGCCAGCCTTTACCACCGCGCCCTCGTGCTCGCCGCGCCTTCAGGCTTCATCGCGGTCCTCGCCGGCTGGATATCCGCCGAAGTCGGCCGTCAGCCCTATGTCGTCTATGGCGTTCTGCGCACCGCCGACGCAGTGTCGCCGGTCGGGGCGGGGACGGTCGCGACGTCGCTGCTGTTCTTCATGATCGTCTATGCGATCGTGTTCTCCGCTGGCGCGCTCTATATTCTGCGCCTCATGGCTGCGGGGCCTGAAACGCACGAGACGACGCCGGAGGACACCAGCGAACCACCCGGCTCGCCGCTGGCGACCGGCGTCGCAAGCGCCGCCGAAAAGGGAGTCTGACGCCCATGTTCGGCATCGAACTCTCCATGATCTGGGCGGTCCTCATCGCCGTTGCGGTCTTCCTCTATGTCGCCCTTGACGGTTTCGATCTCGGCGTTGGCATCCTCTTCCCCTTCGCAAATGACTCGCGCGAACGCGACCACATGCAGGCCGCCATCGCGCCCGTGTGGGACGGCAACGAAACATGGCTCGTGCTCGGCGGCGGCGGACTCTTCGCGGCCTTCCCGAAAGCCTACGCGGCCCTGATGCCCGCGCTCTACATGCCGATCACGCTGATGCTGCTGGCGCTGATCTTCCGCGGCGTGGCGTTTGAGTTCCGTCACCATGGCCGCACGACCGGCAAGAAATGGTGGACCATCGCTTTCTCGGGCGGCTCGATCGCAGCCACCGCCTCGCAGGGTCTCGTGCTCGGTGGCTTCATCCAGGGCGTCAACGTCGTCGATGGCGGCTTCGTCGGTGGCCCGCTCGACTGGCTGACCCCCTTCTCGCTCCTCGTCGCTGCTTCGCTCGTCGCGGGCTACGCCCTGCTCGGTGCCGCCTGGCTGGTCTTCAAGACCGAGGGCGACCTGTTCGAGCGCGCCCGCCACTGGGTGAAGCGCCTCGCCATCCTCTCCGCCCTCGGCATGGGTGCAGTCAGCCTCGCCACGCTCAGCGTCGATCCGCGCGTCACCGAGCGTTGGGGCGTCACCATGACCAGCATCGACTGGCCGACCTTCGCCACGCTCGCCCCCCTGCCCGTCGTCGCCGGAGCGTTGATCTTCCTTCTCTGGCGCGACTCAGACCTGCGCCGCCACTCCCAGCCCTATCTCTACAGCGTCGCGCTTTTCCTCGTCGGCTATGTCGGCCTCGCAGTCAGCCTGTGGCCCTACATCGTGCCATTCCAGATGACGCCCGCCGAAGCCGCCGCCGCAGACAACGCACTGGCGCTCATGCTCTGGGGCGCGATCCCCATGCTGCCGGTGATCCTAGGCTACACAGCCTACGTCTACTGGCTCTTCCGCGCCAAGGTGACCGATGAAGCCTCCTACCATTGACGGCCCGCCAGAACCCGGTGACCCGAAGCCGCCACTGGGCAAGAGTCTGCTCTGGTTCGCCGCACTCTGGGTCGGCGGCCTCGTCTCTGTCGCAGCCGTCGCTTACGCGCTGAGGGCGATGATCCTCTAGAATGGCTCCGCCAGGAATGAACGCAACGGCGCGAGCGATTCAGCCGGCCCTTCTTCATGCGGCACATGCCCAAGCGCCGGAAACGACACGAGCCGGCTGTCGGGCAGGCTCCTCGTGTAGTCCACCGCATTGCTGAACGGGATCAGCGCATCCTTCTCGCCCCACAGCAGCAGCACCGGTGCCTTGATGCTCCGCAACAACGGCTCGGGCTCGACGAGCACCGTCTGCTCCATCCGCGTAAGCAAAGCCTTTCGCGCGCCCGGTGCCAGCATCAGGTCATGATAGCGATCGACCGTCGCGGGCGTGAGAGCCAGAGGATCGCCGTAGCTCGGCTCCAGATTCAGCTGCAGCAAGGCCTTCGGGAGCACGTACTCCATAGCCTGCAGCGCTATTGGAACGTCGGGTGCCGCGCCATACTCAAACCCGGGACTTGCAAAACCATCGGGCGAGATCAGCACAAGCCTGTCCGTCCGCTCCGGATGCCTGGCGGCAAACGTCCACGCAATGCGGCCGCCCAGCGAATTGCCGATCAGCGTCGCCCGCGAAACGCCCCGCTGCTCCATCAGAGCCAGGATCAGCGCGATGCTGCGCGCATCCGTATAGTCGTTCGTAGGATCCGGCGGCGACAGGCCCGCCCCCGGCAGGTCCAACCGAATGACACGGTACTCACCCGCCAGCGCCTGCGCCCACGGCTCCCATGTATGCAGGCTCGATCCGAATCCATGCAGCATCACGAGCGCCGGCGCATCACGGGGCCCATGATCGCGCACATGCAGCTGCGCGCCAGCAACCCCCGTCATGTCGGCCGGATCACACAGGTAGAGCGCCTCGAGCTCCGCGCGTGACCGGTCGGGCGTCCACAGCGAGACAGCGGCCCCAACGAGCAGAACCGCAGCCACGCCAGCCGCGATCAGCCCCACCGCCCTCAAGCGGCTCACGAAAACACACTGTGCGCGCCGCGCTCGAGAGACGCTTCGCCCGCAACAACACGTGCATAATGATCGAACAGCGTGTCGCTGCCCGTTGAGGGCGTCGCATCGGCGTCGTAGCGGCCAGCCTTTGCGTCCCACACCAGCATCGACTCCGTCGCATAGTATCGGCCGATACGCGCAAGCTCCGCCTTGTCGCGCAGCGCCGGAACGATCATGCCCGCAGCCGACAACGTCGCGATAATCGCATCCAGCATGCCAACCGGCGCCTGCGAGAAGCGCGGCTCGCGACCCAGCAATGCGAACAACCGCTCGCCCTGCTCGCGCGGCGTGATCGCCGGCCCCGGTCCGCCAATTGGCAGAACGCGGTTGCTCAGCGCCTGATCGCTCACACAGTCCGCAAGATAGCGGCCAAGGTCATCATCGCTGATCGGCTTGCACGCCGTTAGCCGGCCATCGCCGAACAACAGGAAGGGCTTGCCACGCTTCACACGCTCAATCTGCCCCGACAGCGACTTGAAGAACGCCGTCGCCCGCACGATTGAATAGTCGAGGCCCGACGCGATGAGTTCGTGCTCGAACGCCAGCTTGGCCTTCTGGAACTCCAGCCGCGGCTTCTGCACGCAGATCGCCGACAGAAGCACAAACTTCGTGACACCCGCAGCTTTCGCCGCCGTCAGCGCGCTGGAATGCGCCTTGTGGTCAACAGCCCACGCATCCTTCGGCGCGCCCGTCCGCGACGCCATGCACGAGACAACCGCATCGAACCGCTCACCGCGAAACCCGTCCCTGACCAGAGCGTCCGCTTCGGTGGCGTCGCAGAAGCGCGCCTCCGCTCCGAAGAACATGTCTGCCTTGCGCTCGCGTCCCGGTCGCACGAGACAGACCACCTGACGGCCCGCCGCAACCAGCGCCCGCACAGTCGCCGCGCCGATCGCGCCCGTCGCGCCCAGCATCAGCACGCGACCGGGCGTTGCCGATACTTCCGCGTTCTCAGTGGGGGTATGGTCATTCATGCGTGTCGTCCGTTTATGGCCGGACCTGCCGATTACCTCAATGGCGCGCCGCCCACCTTGTACCTCTTCTATCTGGCGCCTTCGCCGCCTTTGGCCTAAACGGCGGTCGCACGCATCGAAAGGCAGCCGCCATGACCGAGGACCGCAAGAAGGGCAATCCCAGCAAGTGGCGCCCGCAGACCATGATGGTGCGCGGCGGCCTAACCCGCTCCGAGCATGGCGAGACCTCGGAGGCGCTCTTTCTCAGTTCAGGCTTCGTCTATGACAGCCCCGAGGAGCAGTCCGCCCGCATGGCCGGCGACAAGCCCGGCTACATCTACAGCCGGTACGCCAACCCCACCGTCCGCATGTTTGAGGAACGCCTCGCCCAGATCGAGGGCGCAGAGGATTGCCGCGCCACCGCCAGCGGCATGGCCGCGATCCACACCATGCTGGTCGCCCCGATCAAGCCCGGCGACCGCATCATCGCACAGCGCCAGCTCTTCTCGTCCTGCGTCTGGATCCTCAAGAACCTGATGCCGAAAATGGGCGTCGAGGTGACCTGGCTCGACGGCTCTGACCTCGGCCAGTGGGAAGACGCGACGCGCAAGCCGTGCCGCTTCGCCATCATTGAGACGCCGTCCAACCCGCTCCTTGATGCGGTGGATATCCGCGCCGTGGCGGACCTGATTCACAATGCCGGTGGCGAACTGATCGTCGACAACGTTTTCGCCTCGCCTATCCTGCAGCGTCCAATCGAACTCGGCGCCGACTGGGTCGTCTACTCGACGACCAAGCACATGGATGGCCAGGGCCGCACCCTCGGCGGCGCCATCCTCGGCAAGACGAAAAAGATCGAGGACGAGCTCCAGCAATACTACCGCCACACCGGCCCTTCCATGTCGCCATTCAATGCATGGGTCGTGCTCAAGGGCCTTGAGACGATGGACCTCCGCGTCCGCCGCATGAGCGACAATGCCCGCGTCATCGCGGATCGGCTCGCGACCAATCCGAAGATCAAGGCAGTGCGCTATCCCGGCCGCGGCGACCACCCTCACCACAACACCCACGCCGCCCAGATGCCCGATGGCGGCGGCTCGATGCTGGCGTTCTCGCTCAAGGGCGGCGGCGAGGCGGCCTTCGCCATGCTCAACCGACTCGGCCTCATCGACATCTCCAACAATCTCGGAGACGCCAAGTCGCTGATCACCCACCCTGCAACCACAACCCATCGCACCCTCACCGAAGACGAGCGCGGGGCGATTGGACTGGACCACACCTGGGTGCGCCTGTCGGTAGGTCTTGAGGATCCGGACGACGTCGCCGAGGACGTCGAACAGGCATTAGCTGGTCGTTAAGCGAGCCTGACCCTAACGTTAAGCCGGATGCGGGTCGTTTTTGTTGCTATCGCAACAATAACCCCCATATGTCCATTCGGACGCAAACGCCGCGAGCCTCGCCGCGGGGACGCGTCCGACATTCGAAGGGACGATTGCACCATGAAGAAGCTCCTTCTCGCCGCCAGCGCGGGCCTCGCGGCCCTCGCAGCGGGCTGCAGCCCCGCGGCTGAAACCGTCACCGCGCCGGCCGTCGTCGAAACCGCCGCCGCCACACCGATCACCATCGCCGCGCCCGCGGGTGAGTACGTCTCCGACCCCAATCATTCCAGCGTCAATTTTAGCCTTCAGCACCTTGGTTTGTCGGCCTATGCGCTGAAATTCGGCACATTCGACGCCACGGTCACGTTCGACCCGGCCAACATCGCTGCCTCCAAAGTCAGCGCGACAATCAACCCGGCGAGCATCGTCTCGGGTTACCCGGGCGACTATGCCGCCGGCCACGCAGGCTCGAAGTTCAGGTCCTGGGAAGACGACCTCGCCAACTCGACCAACTTCCTCGACGCCGGCCAGCACCCGACGATCACCTTCGTCTCGACCTCTGTCGAACCCTCGGGCGAGCGCACGGCGAAAGTCACTGGCGACCTGACCCTGAAAGGTGTCACCAAGCCTGTCACGCTCGACGTCACTTTCTCGGGCGAAACCGACGCACATCCGTTCGCGAAGGTCCCGGCGATCGGCTTCTCGGCCGTCGGATCGTTCAAACGGTCGGAGTTTGGCCTCGACTATCTGCTGCCCTCCATCGTCGGCGACGACGTGAAGGTGCAGATCGAAGGCGACTTCATCCAGAAGCCCGCCGCGTAGGTTCCGGCAATCTTGCCGAACGGAAAGGGCGCAGACTCTTGAGGTCAGCGCCCTTCTTCCGTTAGCCTCGTGTTCTGACCGTCGCGGAAGCGGGTGCAAGATGAACGCCTATCCCTACGAAGCCGAAACGAACGGGGTCTGCATCCGGGTGCGGCCTGTCTTCGTCGACGAGCAAAGCTCGCCCGAGGACGACCGCTTCCTGTGGGCCTATCACATCGAGATCGAGAACCGGGGCCGCCACACCCTCCAGTTGATGACCCGCCACTGGCGCATCACGGATGGCGATGGCCGGATCCAGCATGTCGACGGTGCCGGCGTCATCGGCAAACAACCCGTGCTGCGCCCGGGTGCCCGGTTCGAATACTCGTCCGGCTGCCCCCTCACCACGCCCTGCGGAATGATGCAGGGAGCCTACCGGTTCGAGGACGAAACGGGCGCGAGCGTCGAAGCGACGATCCCCCTTTTTGCCCTCGACAGCCCTTACGACGAGCGTCGCCCCAACTGACGCTGCTCCATCGTGGTGTTACCTCTGACAGATTGCCTTGCAACGTGCTGTAACGTCAGCTGTAACGGTAATTAACTCCCTGACGGCACACGGTTTTCCTATCAACTTCCCACGACACCACGTCCAGGGGCGCGGTGAGAGGACGGGAAGGCATCCATAGTGCTCAAGGTCACCCACGATCGCGCGATGCTCGTCTGCGGAGCAAGCCTGCTGGCGGTCTGCATCGGCGCGCCGGCCGCCCTCGCCCAAGGGCCGACTGACGACGGCGACCGGGTGGTGATCGTCGGCGTCACCATCGAAGAGACCCTGCCCCAGGAACTCGAGAAATACGGCTCGGACCTCGAAGTCGTAACCTCCGAGGAGATCCGCAACAACGTCTACGTGGACGCCCAGCAAGCCCTCCAGATGAAGGTGCCGGGGCTCTTCGTCGCCACGCGTGGCGGCCCCTTCAGCTACATGGACATCTCGCTGCAGGGCTCGCGCACGCAGGACATGCTCCTGCTGGTAGATGGCGTTCGCATCAACAACCGCCTCTACTCAACGACGATGAGCGACACCCTCCCCGCCTCGATGATCGAGCGGATCGAGGTGCTGAAGGGCGGCCAGGGGCTCTATTACGGCACTCAGTCAGCAGCCGGCGTCATCAACTTCGTTACCCGCGGCTACACCGACGGCTTCAATGGCCTCGTCAATGTCGGTGCCGACACGAATGACGGTCGCCACCTCGACGGTTATGTCCGCGGCAAGGCCGGCCCCGGCAACTACGTCGTGTTCGCCTCGCACGACAAGGGCGACGGCTTCGAAACCTACGACGCCTTCGCCCCCAGCACGACCGATCGCAACCGCAGCTATGACGTGCTGAACTATGGCGGCAAATACCGCTTCGAACTCGGCGACCGCATCGCCATCGACGCCCGCTACCAGCACACGGATGCGGCGGTCGACAACACCAACCCGCGCCTGATCGCCTACTCTGTGAACGAGCGCGACGAGGACATCGCCAGCATCGCCGTCGACATCGAAGCCGCCGACTGGGCGCAGGTTCTGGTGAAGGGCTACTGGCACGACTGGGATTCGAACTACACGACGATCCGCAACCAGCTGGCCAATGGCGGCGCGGGGCCCGGCATTGCCGGCCAGGTGACGACCGACCTCAACACCTTCTGGGGCTTCGAGGACAAGGGCATCAACGCGCTCGTCAAGCTCACCCCCGGCGGCCTCTTCGAATACCTGGTCGGTTACGATTTCCAGCAATACTCCGGCAAGGACGACGTCCTGCTGATCGCCGAACAGGAAGAAGACGTCCACGCCTTCTTCGGCCAGCTGCGTTCGACCGACGACTTCATCAAGAACGGCGCGTTCGCCATCGGCGTGCGTCACAGCGAGGGCACCGGCTCGAGCCTCACCGTCTGGAACGCCTCAGCGCGCTATGACTTCACGCCATGGCTCTACGCGAACGGCAACATCGGCACGAGCTTCCTTCTGCCCACGGCGGAACAGCTCTACGCCATCGATCCGTTCTCCACGCTCGGCAACCCGAATCTCGAGGCCGAAGAAGCAGAGAACCTCAACATCGGCTTGGGCGGCGACATCGACATTGGCCCCGCATTGTCATGGCAGGCGACCTGGTTCTCGCGCGACATCGACAACCGCATCCAGTTCGAGGATTGCAACGCCACGAACCCCGCCACCGATTGCGCCACACTCTATCCCGCGCTCGCCCCCTCCTTCTTCAACGAAGGCTTCTACCGCAACCTGCCCGGCGCGGTTGAGGTCCGCGGCTTCGAACTCTTTGGCGCGGCGGAGTTCAGGAATGGCTTCACGGCCGTAGCCAGCTACACCGACGCCGAGTCGAACGTCGAAGGCGGCGCCCAGCTTGCCCGCCTGCCGCGCACCCTCGCCAAGCTCGGCGGCTCGTATGATGCAGGACAGTGGGGCGCTGACCTGTCCGCGCTCTGGGTGGGCGAGCTGCAGAGCACCAGCCTTACCGGTGGCGTCGGCGTCGTCGACTACGGCGATTACATGGTGATCGATCTCGCAGCGCACGTCTTCATCGACGCCGACCAGAAGCACAAGCTGACGGCGCGCCTCGAGAACGCGCTCGACGAGGAATACCGCACCAGCGTTGGCCGCTCGGCCCCGTCTGCGGGCTTCGACACCACACCGGCATTCGTATTCGGCTTCCGCGGCGTGCCGCAGACGCTGCGTGTGTCCTACAGCTACGCGTTCTAGAACACGATCGGCCGCCTCCGGAGGTGGCCAAAGGAAACGCCTTCGATGATCCTGAAGTCGCTCATCATCACGCACCGCTATGTCGGCGTCGTTCTGGGCGTGCTCATGACGGTCTGGTGCCTCTCCGGCTTCGTGATGATGTACCAGCCCTACCCCGCCACCTTGGCGGAGGAACGCCAGGCCGGCCTCGAACCAATAGACCTCACCGCCTGCTGCACAGCCCTGCCGATCACCGATGACACACCGCTGGGCAATGCGCGCATCGAGATGCTGGGCGGCGCGCCCGTCCTGCGCATCACGGGCGTCGATGGCCCCGAGACCTTGCACCTCGCGACCGGCGATCAACTCGCGCCCCTGCCCGAGTCCGGCATCCGCACCATCGCCGCCACCTGGGCCGCCGGTCACAACATCACCGGCGACATCGCCGAGACCGAGACCATCCGCAACGACCAGTGGTCAGTGCAGGGCGCGCGCCGCTGGCAGCCGCTCTGGCGCGTCGCCTTCGACGACCCGGCCGGCAGCTGGATCTACATCAGCGGCAAGACCGGCGAGGTGGTGCAGGACGTCAACGCGCACGAGCGTTTCTGGAACTGGCTCGGCGCTATCCCGCACTGGCTTTATCCCACGATCCTCCGCGAGAATGCGCCGCTGTGGAACGAGGTAGTGATCTGGTCCTCCGCTATCGGCTGCTTCCTCGTCGTCACCGGCATGGTGATCGGCTTCACCCGCCTGCGCGGAGGGTCGGGCGCATGGTGGCCCTACCGCAACCGCCCGATCTGGATGTGGCACCACGTGCTCGGCACATTCGCTGGCATCCTCGTGCTGACGTGGACCTTCTCCGGCCTGCTCACCATGTCGCCGTGGGGTCTGCTCGAAAGCAAGCCCGCGATCGAGCCCAGCGAGATCGCGAGCGACATGACCCTGGGCGACGCACGCGCAATTATCGCCCGCGCCAGGGCCGACCCTGCGCTCGCAAATGCCGTCGTCCTGCGTGCCGCGCCCTTCATGGGGCAGCCCTATCTGATCGCCACGGCGCGTGACGGAAAGCAGACACGCCTCGACGCCAACGGCACCACCCCGCTGACACGGGACGAAATCGCATCCGGCCTATCCGCGAGAGGCGGCCTGCTCGCATCGGGCAAGCTCGACCTGCTGACGGCGGAAGACGACTACTACTACGGACACAAGAAACCGGTCGACCTGCCTGTCTGGCGCGTCACGCTCACCGATCCCGACCAGACGCATGTCTACATCAACGCCACCACAGGCGATGCGCGCATCATCGATGCCACCGCCAAGCGCTACCGCTGGTGGGAGAGCGGCCTGCACAGCCTCGATTTCGCCTTCATGCGCGCGCGGCCGGTCTGGGACATCATCACGCTGATCCTGCTTGCCGCCGTCACACTCGCCTGCGCCAGCGGCGCGTGGCTGTCCTTCACGCGCGTCGGCGCGGACGTGTCACGCCTCAGGGAGTTGCTGAAAGGGAAATGACCTGACCCCATCATGGCTCAAGCCCCTCGCTCTCCTCCTCCTGTAGGGACCAGCCATGCAGACTGCCGCCGCGGACAACTCCGTGGCGGCATTTTCTTTTCGGTCCACAGGGCGTCAGTCAACTACGAGATCGTCAGGATCGGTGCAGCTCAGGTTGAGGATCGTCTCCTCAACCCGTACCGTCTCGATTGCGCCGTCGCGCACTGTCAGCAAGTAGCGCTTCGAGCAGTCGCCCATGAACAGGTCTGCCTCGTGTGTGGTCAGCCCCAGCGCCCGTGAGAAACTGAGATTGCCATCAGAAAGGAAGCGAACCTTCCGCGCCGGATCTGCAGCCTTGGCCCAGGCGTCCACCGCGAACGGACTGCTCGTCACGATGCATGCGATCTCCGTCAAGCCGGCCGCCCGCAAACGGTCCGCACTTTTCAGCAGGCTCGGCAAATGCCTTCCGGCACAGATCGGTGTGAAGGCGCCGGGCATGCCGACGAGGAGCACAAGGCCCCGGCCGAGGATCCTGGCGGCTTCAAGGACACGGAGCTGACCTTCGACCACTTCGCAGAGCTGCGTCTGCGGCAGCCGCGCGCCTACGAGTTCGCCATGCAACATCGCAGCCTCCGAGCACTGCTGCAGCATTACCTCGGACCGATGTGATTTTCGTAAAGAAAAAAGGGGCGCTGCGTAACGAACAGCCCCATTCTGGTAGGCAGAGAAGGTGATTTTTCAGATCTCGTCGACAGGGAACCGGTACAGCCGGCCGCAGAACTGGCAGTCCGCCGTGATCGCGCCATCCGCCTCGGCGAGCGACATGATCTCGTCGCGGGGCATCTGGCGCAGCGTGTCGAGCAGCTTCTCGTCCGAACATGTGCACTTGTCAGTCAGGCCCTTCGGCGGCTCGATCCGCACGCCGGTCTCGTGGAACAGGCGGAACAGCAAGGTCGCAGACGGCACATCCGGATCAACCAGCTCGATATCCTCGATCGTGTCGAACAGGTGGCGCGCATTGTCCCACGGTTCATCCGTGGCGCCGCGTGCATCATCGCCCGCAACCTGCTGGATCAGCGCGCCGCCCGAGCGCCACCGCTTCGTGCCGCCGGGCTCGGAGATTTCGGCCACCGCCAGCTTCACGCGCGTCGGCACCTGCTCGGACTGCGAGAACCACATCTGAGCGCAATCAGAGAGCGTCGCGCCTTCAATCGGCACCATGCTTTGCCAGGGCTGCTGGTTGGGATCGTTGGGTTGCAGCAACAGCGCCATCACGCCCTTGCCCAGCGCCTGCGGAATGTGAGGCCGCTGGCCCTTGTTCACGCGATCGACGAAATCCCACTTCTCCTTATTGAGGCGCAGATAGCCGCGCACGCCGCCATCGGACCGCGCCTCGGCGACCAACAGCGACACCGGGCCCTCGCCCTGCGCCTGCACCATGACCTTGCCGTCGAACTTCAGCGACGCCGAAACCAGAACGGCCAGCGTCACCGCTTCGCCAAGCAGGTAGGCCGCCCAGCGCGGATACGCGTGCCGCTTCAGGATGGGGTCAAGCACGCCATCGCCCAGCCGCGCGATACGACCGCGAACGGATGTATCCTCGATCTGGAACGTGGCGACAAAATCGTCGCCCGCGCCGAGAAGATCATGAGGCACAGGTGTCTTGGGCATGTCGGGGGAGCTATCATGGGTGAGCATTCGCGCCAAATGGGGACGGCGACGCACTTCTTCAACCGGCCAGTGATACCTGCACACGCCGCCCGCGCCTGCACCGTTCCGAGCAGACCTTCACCTCGTCCCAGCACCGCTCCCACTTCTTGCGCCAGGTGAACGGGCGCCCGCATCCAGCGCAGGGCCTGGAGGGTAGGTCGGCCTTCGCGGACCTGGATCGGGATGTTTTGTCGCGGTCAGCCTTGCCCATTCTCTCGCCTGTTGATCGAAGATTCGCGCGCGGCGACCAAACCCCTCCGCCCCGGCCAGCGTATGACAGTCATGCCGCTTCAATCTGCCTCCGTTCTACGACCAAGCCGTGCTCACGGATCGCGACCCCGCAAAGCGGTGTCATGACCCTTGCTTCGCTCCATGATGGCTACACGGCCGCCGTCTTCGGTGCCTCGGGCGGGTTGGGCCACGCGTTCGTTGAGCAGCTGGCCGCTGATCCGCGTTGCGCGAGCGTCCATGCCGGCGCACGCAACACCCCCGCGCATGCTCACCCGAAAGTCGTCGCGTTCAACTTCGACCTCACCAACCCCGCTTCGCTCGAAGCCGCAGCAAAGACAATCGGCGCGCCAGACCTGGTGGTCATCGCCACCGGCGTCCTCCATGGCGAAAACCTCGCACCGGAAAAAACCATGCGCTCGCTCGATCCCGACCAGCTCGGCCTCGCCTTCGCGATCAATGCCGCCGGGCCCGCCCAGATCGCGCGTCTTCTGCTGCCCGCCATGCCGCGCGACCGGCGTACGCTTTTCGCGGCGCTCTCAGCCCGCGTAGGCTCGATCTCCGACAACCGGCTCGGCGGCTGGCACAGCTATCGCGCCTCCAAGGCTGCCCTCAACATGCTCGTACGCTGCCTCGCCATCGAACAGGCGCGCAGCCACCGGCACGCTGTCTGCGTTACGCTGCATCCCGGCACGGTCGATACGGATCTCTCGAAGCCCTTCCAGTCCGGCGTCGTTCCGGACAGGCTTTTCACCCCGGCGCAGTCGGCAAGGCATCTCCTGAAAGTGCTCGATACCCTGGAACCTGCCCAATCCGGACGATTGTTCGGCTGGGACGGTCAGGAAATCCAACCATGACCTGCGCCTCACCGACCCATCGACGGCGCCCCTCACAAGAGTCTATGAAGGACGCCAGATGAGCGACGCCTCGAAGCCTCCCACAGCCCCTTCCGCCGACACGGTTTCGGCCCGCATCCGCGCGCGCATCGTCAAGGCGAAGCGCCGCTTCCACGCCAACGATAACATCTCGGCCTTCATCGAGCCCGGCGAACTGGAGGCCTTGCAGGCCGAGGTCGAAGGCAGGCTCAGGGGCGTGCTCGAAAGTCTCGTGATCGACACGACGAGCGACCACAACACGCGTGATACCGCAAAGCGCGTTGCCAAGATGTACCTCAACGAAGTCTTCCAGGGCCGCTACCATCCCGCGCCGCCCGTCACCGAATTCCCCAACGCCGCCATGCTGAACGAGTTGATGATCGTCGGCCCGATCACCGTGCGCTCCGCCTGCAGCCACCATCTCTGCCCCATCATGGGCCGGCTCTGGATCGGCCTCATGCCGAATGAGCACTCCAATCTCATCGGCCTCTCGAAATACTCGCGCCTCGCCGAATGGATCATGTCGCGCCCGCAGATCCAGGAAGAGGCCATCACCCAGATGGCTGAGCTACTGATCGACAAGGTGCGTCCCGACGGTCTCGCTGTCGTCATGGAGGCCGACCATTTCTGCATGCACTGGCGCGGCGTGCGCGACAACGAAACGAAGATGATCAATTCGGTGATGCGCGGCTCCTTCCTGAAGGACCCTGCGCTACGCCGGGAATTCCTTTCCCTGCTAAACCTGAAAGCCTGACCGCCATGCTCGTCCGCTGCCTCTACGCCAGCCGCGCCGCCGTCGGAACGAGCGCCGCCATCCTCGACGACATTCTTGTTCAGTCACGCCGCAACAACCCCGCCAACGGCATCACCGGCATGCTGTGCGTCTCGAACAACGTATTCATCCAGGTGCTGGAAGGTGGGCGCGATGAAGTGTGCGATCTCTACCACGCCATCGTGCGCGACCCGCGCCACGAGCAGGTCCGGCTTCTTGCCTATGAAGAGATCGCCGAGCGGCGCTTCGGCGGCTGGACGATGGGCCAGGTGAACCTTGCAAAGGTGAACCCCAGCCAGCTCCTGAAATACTTCAAGCGCGCCGAACTCGACCCGTTCAACGCCTCCGGTGCCGCGACGCTGTCGCTGCTGTCAGAACTGGTCGCATCAGCTTCGCTGATCGGGCGGGGCGAGTAACCTCAACCTTTCAGGCACCACTCCAGGATCGCCTTCTGTGCGTGAAGCCGATTCTCGGCTTCGTCGAACACCAGCGACTGCGGGCCATCGATCACTTCGGCGTCGACTTCCTCGCCGCGGTGCGCCGGCAGACAGTGCAGGAACATCGCCCGGCCATTGGCGCGCCTCATCAGGTCGCCGCTGACCTTGAATGGCGCAAGATCCTGCAGCCGCTTGTCCGCATCCTTGTCACCCATCGAGACGAACGTGTCCGCTACAACGACGTCGGCGCCGGCAACCGCCTCTGCGGCATCGCCGAAGAGATCGATCCGCCCCTGCTCCGCCCGCGCGCGTTCCACATCGAGGGCGTACGGCTCGTATCCGGCAGGCGTCCCAACCGCGAGCGAGAAGCCGAATTTCGGCGCTGCATGGATGAAGCTCGCAGCAACATTGTTACCATCGCCCACCCAGGCGATACGCGCGCCTTTCAGGTTCAGCCCCGCCTCTTCCAGCGTCTGAAGGTCCGCCATGATCTGGCAAGGATGCGATTTGTCGGTCAGCCCGTTGATCACCGGCATTTTGGCAGCCGCGGCGAACGCCTCAACGTCGGCGTGGCGATTGGCCCGCATCATCACGGCATCGACATAGCGCGACAGCACCCGCGCCGTATCACCGATCGACTCGCCGCGGCTGATCTGCGAATCCGACGCCGAGATGATCAACGACGTTCCTCCGAGCTGGCGAATGGCCATGTCGAACGACACACGCGTGCGCGTCGAGTTCTTCTCGAAGATCATCGCCAGCGTATGCCCGGCCAGCGGCGCGTCCCTGTCCGGCGTCCCCTTCGGCATGCCGGTCCGCGCCGCCTTGCGCGACTTGGCGTTGTCGAGGATCGACCTAAGCTCGCCAGCCGGAATCGGCCAGAGATCCAGGAAGTTGTTCATGCCAGTACCCTCTAAGAACCGGCTGCCGTCATCATGCTGGCGAACTGCTGGTCGATAATGTCGATCGCCTCACGCACATCGTCCTCGGTTACCACCAGCGGCGGTGCAAGGCGTAGCGTATTGTTGCCCGCCGTTCCCACCAGCAGGCCGCGATCGGACAGCTTGGCCCGCAGCGGAATCGGATCATCGCGCATCCGCAGTCCCCGCAGCAGGCCAGAGCCCGTCACGTCGAGCACCAGTTCCGGATAGCGCCCCTTCAGGCTCTCCATCCCCTGCTGCATCGTGCCGGCCACGCGGCGCACCTGCTCGAAGAAGCCTTCGCCGTTCATCACGTCGAGCACGGCGTTACCCACTGCCATCGCCAGCGGACCGCCGCCGAAGGTTGTGCCGTGAACCCCTTTGGCCATGCCCGATGCGGCCTCTGCGGTCGCGAGGATCATGCCCATCGGAAAGCCTCCGCCAATGCCCTTGGCCGCCGCAAGAAGGTCCGGCTCTGCGCCCGCCACCCACTGATGATGGAACAGCTTTCCCGTCCGTCCGCCGCCGCACTGGATCTCGTCATAGATCAGCAGGACGCCATGCTCCGTACAAAGATCACGCAGCCCTTTCAGGCACTGGTCCGGCACGGCGCGCACGCCGCCCTCGCCTTGCACCGGCTCGATCAGCACGGCTGCCAAATCCGGCGCCGTGATCGCTGCCTTCAGCGCCTCATGATCGCCGAACGGTATCGATCGGAATCCGGGAAGCCGCGGCCCGAAGCCCTCGCGATACTTCTCCTGCGCGCCGGCATTTATGCCGCCCAGGGTGCGTCCGTGGAACGACCCCTCGAACGACAGGATCCCGATGCGCTCCGGCGCGCCCTTCGCCCAGTGATAGCGCCGCGCGATCTTGATGCAGCCCTCGATCGATTCCGCGCCCGAATTGGTGAAGAAAGCATAGTCCGCAAAAGTCAGGTCGACATAGCGCTGCGCCAGCCGCTCCTGCCCCGGCACGCGAAACATGTTCGAGGTGTGCCACAGCGTGTTGGCCTGGTCCGTCAGCGCCTTCACCAGCACCGGATTGCAATGACCCAGCGAGGTGACCGCGATGCCAGCGATGAAATCGAGATACGCCTTCCCTTTGTCGTCATACATGCGCACGCCCTCGCCTCGCACGAAAACGACCGGGCTCGGACCGTAGACGGGAAGCACTGCGTTCGACATGGGGGCATCTCCTGTGACGCCGACGGCGGGAATGACGACTCCTGACCTTGTTCAAGGGCCGTTTCGGAAAGCGCGCTCATGCGGCGCGCCGCTCGTTATGTCAATGAAAATGCGTTGTTTGGCAGGTGTGCAGCCGCTCTCGCGCCGGATCGCTCGCGCACTTGACCTCCCCACGCGCCGCGCCATGCTCGCCGCATGACAAACATGACACCGCGCATCGACGCCGCTCTCGCCGCCGCCCTTCAGGACAAGCGCATCGTCGGCGCCGTGATCGCGGTGATGAAGGATGGCGAGCTCGCGCACTTCAAGCACTACGGCCTTGCCGACCGCGAACAGGGCAAACCGATGACGGAAGACGCGATCTTCCGCCTCGCCTCCATCTCCAAGCCCATCGTTACCGCCGCCGCGCTGGCAATGATCGAGAAGGGCAGGTTCGCGCTCGACACGCCCGTCACCGACTTCCTTCCAGACTTCAGGCCCATGGCACCGGATGGCTCCAGCCCCACCATCACCATCCGCCACCTGCTCACCCACACGGCCGGCCTCAGCTACGATTTCCTCCAGCCACACGAAGGCCCCTACAACACCATTCCCGTCTCCGCAGGCATCGATGGCGACTTCACGATGGAGGACAATCTCGCCCGCATGGTGCAGGCCGGGCTCACCTTTCCGCCCGGTGCCGCCTGGCTTTACTCCGTCGCCATCGACGTGCTGGGTGCCGTAATGGCGAAGGCCGAAGGCACGGACGTTGAAGGCGCGGTCCACAAATATGTGACCGGTCCGATGCTAATGACAGACACGTCCTTCTACGTCACGGATGAAAAGCGTCTCGTGCAGCCCTACTCCAACGCCGCGCCAGAGCCCGTCGCCATCGGCGACAATTTCAAGCAGCCCTTCGTTCCCGGATGCGCGCCGATCAATCTCGGCACCTCCCGCGCCTTCAACCGCAACGCCTTCCAGGGCGGCGGCGGCTGCATGAACGGCAAGGCGCTCGACATTGTCCGCTTCCTCGACGCCGTCCGCGCCGGCGGCGCGCCGATCCTTTCCGAAGCCACCACGAAGCAGATGATGTCGAACCAGATCGGCCCGCTGCGCATCCTGTTCGACCCCACCGGCAACACCGGCTTCGGCTTCGGCGGCTCGATCCTGCTCGACCCCGCCGCCTCCGGCTCGGCCCTCTCGCCCGGCTCGTGGCAATGGGGCGGTGTCTGGGGCCACAGCTGGTTCGTCGACCCCACGCGCAAGCTGACGATCGTGAATCTGACGAACACAACGCTAGAAGGCATGGCTGGGCAGTTGCCGGGCGATGTTCAACGGGCGGCCGTGGCCGCCTAGACGACAAGCTCGCCCTTCGACGGACGCTCCCATCTGTCGCTGCTCAAGGTTGAGTGCTTGATGCGCGTTGCCAGAGTCGCACTCATGGCGAGCAGGCGCGAAGCGCCATCCGCCGAACCACGAGCGCGGGCTCACAGATGGCTCAATCTGCCCGCCGCGCCTCAACCACCTCGACCGCCTTCGCCAGACACTCATCCGGCGTCATCCGCGTCGTGTCGATGCCCATCGCGTCATCGGCCGGCTTCATCGGCGCATCCTTCCGCTCCGCATCGCGCGCGTCGCGCTCTTTCAGCTGATCGAGAACGCCCGACTCCGTCACGTTTTCGCCCATGCCGGACAATTCCAGAAACCGCCGCCGCGCCCGCTCTTCCACGGCGGCATCGACCCACAGCTTCACATCCGCATCCGGCGCAATCACCGTCCCGATATCGCGCCCATCCAGAAGCGCCCCGCCGTCCTGCTGTGCAAAATTCCGCTGGAGGTCGAACAGCGCCCGCCGCACCGCCGGCAAACTTGCCACCACCGAAGCAGCAGCCCCGACGCCGGAGCTCCTTAACTCACGCTCATCAAACGTCTCGAGCTTCACATCCGCCGCCAACCGCGCGCATCCGGCCTCATCCTTGAGATCCACGCCCGCAGCCAGCGCGGCCTTCGCAACCGCCCGATACAACAGCCCGGTATCGAGGTGCGGCAGGCCGTAATGCTTCGCCAGCCGCTTCGCCAGCGTGCCCTTCCCCGAGGAGGTCGTGCCATCGATCGCGATGATCATTGGCCATCCCGCGCAATGCACGCGCCCAACACGGCCATGTGATCGAAGAACTCAGGATAGCTCGTCGCGATCATCGCTATGTCGTCGACCGCCACGGCATCCCTGGCACTCGAGCCCATCACCAAAGCGCTCATGGCGATCCGGTGATCGTGACGCGCCTCCACCAACCCGCCGCCCGGCACGCCCCGCACGCCAAGCCCGGTGACGATGAAGCCGTCCGGCAGCTCTTCAACTGCAACGCCGGTCACCGACAGCATCGCGCAGATGGCCTTGATGCGATCACTCTCTTTCACGCGCAGCTCAGCCGCGCCGGTGATTTTTGTCTTGCCGTCAGCAAACGCCGCCAGCACAGCAAAGATTGGCAGCTCGTCGATCATCGACGGCACAAGTGCCGGATCGAGTGAAATGCCCTTCAGACGCGAAGCCGAAGCAATCACGCGCATCGTTTCTTCGCCTGTCGCCTGTCCATCGCCTTCGATTTTCAGGTCAGCGCCCATGTGCCGGGCCGCATCGAAGAAGCCGGTCCGCGTCCGATTGTCGAGCATGCCCGTCACCGTCACCCCGCCTTCGCCCGCGATCAGGGCAAGCGCCACTGCAAACGCCGCCGACGACGGGTCTCCCGCAACCGATGCGTCCCTGATCGCATGCAGCGACTGCCCGCCGCGCACGGACACGACCGGCCCACCCTCGGCCCGCGCCTCGACGCCAACCTCGACGCCGAACGCTCGCAGCATCCGTTCCGTATGGTCCCGCGTCGCTTCCCTCTCCTCGACCACGGTCACGCCCTCGGCGCGCAACCCGGCGAGCATGATCGCCGACTTCACCTGGGCCGAGGCTTCCGGCGGCGCATAGCGGATCGCCTTCAGCGGTTTGCCACGGATCACCACTGGCAGCCGCCCACCCGCCGCCGTCTCGGCCAGAACCCCCATCGCGCGCAGCGGCTTCAGCACACGCTCCATTGGCCGCGCCGAGAGCGACGCATCGCCTACAAAACGCGCAGACACATCGTGCCCGCCCACCAGCCCCATCATCAGCCGTGCGCCGGTTCCCGAATTGCCAAAGTCGAGATCGTCAGTTGGCGTACGGAACCCGGCGGCGCCAACGCCGGCGATTGTCCAGCTGCCCTGGCCGGTCCGTTCGACGCCCGCGCCCAGCGCCTTCACAGCGCGCGCTGTGTTGAGCACATCCTCGCCTTCGAGAAGCCCCGTCACGGTCGATTCGCCGTCTGCGACGGCAGCCATCATGATCGCCCTGTGGGAGCATGATTTGTCTCCCGGGGCGCGGATGCTTCCGGCAATCCGTGCCACATGTCCTGAACGCGCGCGCATGGACTTTCGACGCCTTGTGGATAGCTCCGCCGGACCCCATCTGGCCGGCGGAACATGAGCGCTTTACAGCCTCGCGCAGACATGGCAAGCGCCGACCCAAGCATGGGGAAAAGACCTTGGCTAATACCGACCTCGGCGAGAAACACATCTGCCCGGAATGCGGGTCGAGGTTCTACGACCTCGGCAAGCACCCGCCCGTCTGCCCGAAGTGCAAGACAGTGGTCGAAGTCACGGTTGAAGCGCCCAAGCCCAAGCGCGCCGCCGCCAAGCCCAAACCGGCTCCGGCCAAGAAGGCCGCTGTCGTCGCGCCCGATGAAGACGACGACGAGGACGACGAGGAATCCGACGACGAGGATGAAGACGAGGACGACGAGGAAGAGGAAGCCGTCGACCTCGATGAAGACGAAGTCGTAGAGACCGACGACGATGATGACGATGACGACGACTTCGATGACGATGACGATGACGACGATGATGACGACGATGAAGATCTGGATGACGACGACGAGGATGACGACGATCTGACCGTCATCGACGAGGAGGATGATCTCGCCGAGGACGACCTCGAGGTCGAAGCGGGCGAGGAAGACCGCTAACGTCCCTTGTTCACACCGAAAAACGCCAAACGGCCCGCGATCGTCTCGCGGGCCGTTTTGATTTTGCGGTTTCCTGTCAGATCAGGAAGAATTTGGTGGAGCCAGACGGAATCGAACCGACGACCTCTTGCATGCCATGCAAGCGCTCTCCCAACTGAGCTATGGCCCCACGACCGTGGACCGGTAACGGCGATTGTCTGCCGCCCCGATTTGGGAGCGCGTTGCTTATAGCGAGACCTGCCCCGGATCAAGCGGGGAAACGCAAGGATCGGGAATGCCCCGCACGTTGACGTTTTTGCCCGGCACAATGTGCGATCACAGGCTGTGGGACCCTGTCCGCATCCGCCTTGATGCCAGCTATTCAACGGCCTATGTGCCGATAGAGCAGCAGGCGACCCGTGAGGGCATGCTGGCCCTGCTGGCGTCGGCTGCAGACCCGGTCCCACTTCATCTCGTCGCGTTCTCCATGGGCGGCTATCTGGCGCTGGATTTCGCCCTCGGGTGCCCGGATCGGGTCGCGTCACTGATCACGGTCGCCGCCTCGGCTTTTGGTCTAACCGACACCGAGAAAGCCGAGCGCGTGAGGGCGCTGGAACTGCTGGCGAAGCACGACTATCGCGGCATGCCGACCAGCCGGCTGCAGCAATTCGTCCACCCCGATCACTGGACAGACCCGGAAGTGGTCGACGTGATCCGCGCGATGGACCGCGACCTTGGCAAGGCGACGCTTGTCGCTCAACTGAAGGAAACCAGCGCGCGGGAGTCCCTCGCCCCGCAGCTTTGGCAGCTGGAGATCGACATCCTGCTCATCGGCGCCGACACCGATCCCTTCGTGCCATGGTCAGCGATCGAGGACATGACCCGCCTGATCCCGCGCGCGCAGTCGGCGCTGGCGAAAGATGCAGGCCACATGCTTCCGCTCGAACAGTCTGATTGGCTCGCTGCCAAGATCGTGCGGTTCCATGAAGGCGTCGCAGGCTAGGCCGCGTCGGTCGAGATGGTGTCCGGCACCAGGATAGCGAGCACGGCTTCGTTCGTCTGCGCATCCCGCAGGGCCACGCGGACGCGCTCCTGCCGGAACACGCGGGCAGCGCGCGCCAGTGCACGCAAATGCTCGGCACCCGCGTCCGTCGGCGCAAGCAGCATGAAGATCAGGTCGGCCGGGCGCTCATCGATGGCTTCGAAGTCGGCCGGCTCCAGCAGCCGTGCAAACCCGCCCACCGGCCGCATCAGCGACTCGATCCGCGCATGCGGAATCGCCACGCCCTCGCCCACGCCGGTCGAGCCAAGCCGCTCCCGCTCCTGCACTGCCTCGTGCACCTCGCGCGCATCAAGGCCCAGCGACCGGGCCATGAGGCCCGACAACTCGGCCAGGACCTGCTTGCGGCCCTGCCAGCGGGCCCGAGCCACGATGGCGTTGGGAAGTAGAATGTCGCGAAGGCTGGACATCAGGAACGCCTGCCGGGGAAAACGCGCATCGAACTCATGACTCAATCTTGCCTCGTCCCCAGCGCCGCCCCTGACCATAGCTAGGGTGGAAGGTCCAGCTTTCCGCCGGGCCCGCTGCGTTGCACGTCAAAACGTCTGCAATTCTTCAGCCATCCTTGCCAGGATCCACCCATCCGACGTTACCGTCGGGGCGGCGATAGACCATGTTCAGCCGCCCATGGGCGGCGTTGCGGAACATCATTGCCGGCAAATCGGCCAGTTCCAGCTGCATCACCGCCATTGAAACGGTCATCGTCTGAATCTTGGTGTCAGATTCTGCAACAATCGCCGGCGCCTCGCCGTGACCGTTTGCGACCGTGTCGTCTGCCTCGTCCGCATCACCCGACTCGTCGCGTGGCAGGATGATTCGTTCGGCGGCCATTTCCACGGCAACGCCGTCCTTCGCGCGATGATTGCGCAGCCGGTTCTTGTAACGGCGCACGCGCGTCTCGATCTTGTCCAGCGCCATCTCAAAGGCCTGATAGCCATCTTCGCCTTCGCCGTGCGCCTGCAGCGTAACGCCAGATGGCAGGTGGATCGAACAATCGACGTAAAAAGCCCAGCCTGGCTTCGCGACTGTAACGAACGCTTCGCCGGTCCGGTTGAAGTATTTTGAGATCCGCGATTCAAGCCCGAATGCGATGCGTTCCTGCAGTGCGGTGCCGACTTCGAGCTTCTTGCCCGCGATCTGAACTTGCAAATGGAGGCTCCTTTTGCTGGGCGCATGCAGGAAACGCATGCGCGGAGACGCGACCCGCCCTCACTGATCAGTATCAACTGTGGGATTGCCAAACGGCAAGGTCAACCGCTTGTCGTCAGCCGCCGACTGCGAAAATGCGGCGGCGCTCCACGGACGAGGGAATACGCAGCGACTCGCGGTATTTTGCGACTGTGCGCCGCGCGATATCGATGCCGAACGCGCGCAGGCGTTCGACGATCTGGTCGTCGGAGAGCACGGCCTCGCGGTTTTCCTGGTCAATCATGTCCTTGATGCGATGCCGCACGGCTTCGGCCGAATGCGACTCCCCACCCTGCGTCGCAGGGATCGAAGCGGAGAAGAAGTATTTCAGCTCGAAAACGCCCCGCGGCGTCGACACATACTTGTTCGAGGTAACGCGCGAGACAGTCGACTCGTGCATCTCCACCGCGTCGGCCACAGTCTTGAGATTGAGCGGACGCAGCGCCCTTACGCCGGACACGAAGAAACCGTCCTGCTGGCGCACGATCTCGCTCGATACCTTCAGGATTGTGCGGGCGCGCTGGTCGAGCGACTTGATCAGCCAGTTGGCAGACGCCTGGCATTCGGAGAGGAACGTCTTCTCCTCTTCCGTACGCGAAAGACCCGAGACCTCAGCATAATAGCTGCGATCAAGCAACACGCGCGGCAGCGTGTCTGCATTCAGTTCAACCGAGAACGTGCCGTTGGGCAGTTCGCGCACGAACACATCCGGCGTGATCGCCGGCGCGGACTCGCCTGCAAAGGCTGCGCCTGGACGCGGCGTCAGCGCGCGCAGCTCGGACAGCATGTCGATGATGTCTTCCTGATCGACGCCGCACAGTTCTGACAAGCGGCGGAAATCGCGGCGCGCCGCGACTTCGAGATTTTCCATGAGCTTCTGCATCGCCGGATCGAAGCGATCACGCTCCTTCAGCTGCAGGGCAAGGCATTCCTGGAGGTTGCGCGCCATCACGCCGGTGGGCTCGAAGCCCTGGCAGGTCTGGAGGACTGCCTCGACATCCTCGAACTCGACGCCAAGCGCGGTCGCGATCTCATGCACGTCGCCGCGCATGAAGCCGGCCTCGTCGGTCTCCTCGATCAGGCGCAGGCCGATCAGCCGGTCTGCTTCGATCAGCCCTGCGATCTGAAGCTGGTCTTCCAGGTGGTCGCGCAGCGATTTCTCTTCGGCGGTGATCGCCTCCAGGTCGAAGTCCTCGGATACCTGCTTGCCCGACCCGGCCTTGGACCAGTCGAGCTGCGCCGAGGGGCCGCTCGGCTCGCCGGCGTCTGCGCGCTCGGACGGGCTGTCAGACTCGTAGACGTCATCGGATCCCGCATCGAGTTCGCGGCTGGCCTTGTCTGCGCCGTCGGATTCGTCGAGGCGCATCTCCTCGCGACGTTCGGACGTCTTCTCAGGAGCTTCGTTGTCGAGCGCCGGCCCCTCGCCTTCGGCGCGCGCCAGAAGCGGGTTACGCTCGATTTCGGTCTCGACATATTCCTGGAGTTCGACGTTCGAGAGCTGGAGCAGCTTGATCGCCTGCTGCAGCTGCGGCGTCATGACAAGGGATTGCCCCTGTCTCAGCTGCAAGCGATGCGCAAGCGCCACGCGTTTCCTCCCGAACCTGCCGACCGAACCTCATGGACCGGGCCTGCGGCGACTGACCTTCAATCAGGATAACCTATAACCATGGTATTAAAATTGCATAATCGACATACTGCTGACTTTGCTGAACCCTCGGATTTGCCGGGAGAAAACCTCTACTGGGCCGTGAACCGGGCACCGAGGTAGACACGCCGCACGTCCTCATTGGTGAGGACTTCGGACGGCGCGCCCTCGAACAGGACCTTGCCGTCGTAGATGATCGAGGCGCGGTCGACGATGTCGAGCGTTTCGCGGACCTGGTGGTCGGTGATCAGCACGCCCAGACCCCTGCCCTTCAGGTAACGGACGAGATCGGAAATGTCGGACACGGCCAGCGGGTCGATGCCGGTGAACGGCTCGTCCAGCAGCATGAAATGCGGCCGTGACGCGAGCGCGCGTGCAATCTCGACACGACGGCGTTCGCCACCCGAGAGCGAATTGGCGTTCTGCTTGGCGAGGCGCGCGATCTGCAGTTCCTCCAGCAGCGACTCCGTCAGCTCCTTGCGCTTGGCGCGCGAGCTTTCTGTCAGCTCGGCGACGGCCATGATGTTGTCCCACACCGACATGCCGCGGAAGATCGAGTTCTCCTGCGGCAGGTAGCCAGCCCCGAGGCGTGCGCGCTGGTACATAGGCAGGCTTGTCACATCCGCCCCGTCCATGGTCACTTTGCCGCTGTCGGCCTGGATCAGGCCCATGATCATGTAGAAGCACGTCGTCTTGCCAGCGCCGTTGGGGCCGAGCAGGCCCACGATCTCGCCGCGCTTCAGGTGGAGACTGACATCCTTGACGACCTGACGCCCCTTGAACGACTTGGCGAGATTGCTCGCGCGCAAGCCATCGCGGTCGTCGGTCTCGTAGGCGATTGTCGCCGTTTCGTTGCGAGCGTCCATGCGTTCGATCAATTCGGGGCTGGAGCCGGAGCGGGGGCAGGCTCCGCTGGGGTCGCCGGCTTCTTGGCGGTGTTGAACACGCTGGTGACGCGGCTGTTGCCAGCCGTGATGATCGTCCGGCCCTCGCCGATCGAATAGACCACGTTGGTGCCGCGCACCACGCCGTCCTCGCCGCGCGAAAGGATAACGTCGCCGGTGATGGTGATGGTGTCGGTCGGAAAATCATACTGGGCGCGGTCGCCGCGAATGCGCACGTCGGGCGCGAGGTAGAACACCTTGCCCTCTGCGATCAGAACCTCGATCTCGTCGCACTGCGCCTCGCCGCCACCGGTGGGCGTCGTCTTGGAACAGACAAATGTCAGCTTGTCGGTCGTGATCTTGCTCTCGCCCTGCGTGGCGACGACATTGCCGGTATAGACGCCGCGACCCTCGTTCTGCAGGTATTCGCTTTTGTCCGAGACGATTTCGAGCGGTGCGTCGCTCTGCCCGATCTGCGCATTCGCTGCCCCGGCCATGCAGATCATGGAGGCAGCGCTCGCCGCGAACGTCATAGCAAGCCGTGACCAGACCATCGTCTTCATCCTGTTCTTCACGCCCGACACGGCTACTGGCCGCGCTTCTTCTTGGGCGTGAATTTTGTCCAAACATTGCCCTTCAGGACGATACGGTTGCCATCATCCAGAACCTCATACGAGTCCGCTCTGACCTCGCCGACCGCTCCGAAGCCGTTTAGCGGTTCCTTCCCCTCGACGCGGTTTTCCCTCACATACATCCGGGTCTTCTGCGAGGTGAATGTGTAGCCGCCGGCGTCCGTCATCACGACATCGCCCTCGAGATCCAGAACTTCAAGTTCGGTGTTCCACACACCGGTGCGCGCCTGGACGGTGGAAGACGCCACATCCTTGAGCCGCGGATTGACCAGGTCGACCAGCGCCGGATTGTCGCGTCGCCGCTGCGCCGTGGCCGCGGTCAGGACATAGGGACGGTCATTGTCGTCATAGCCGTCGAAACGGGGGCCATGGACAGTCACGCTGAGGCCCGCCGCGCCCGGCTCGGCGCGCTGTTCCCGAAAGCTGCTCTCGATGATCGTGCCGAGCAGCCATCCGGCCGACAACACGGCACCGATGGTGAACAGCAGCCTCAGGATATGCACCAGCGCCGTCCGCTGCCGAGCCTCCTTGAGGGAGGTGGCACGGCGCGGACCCCACAGGCCGATCGAATGGTTGGGGGCTGCGATCATGGTCCGAACCTAAAGGGTGCTGCCGCGGCAGGGAACTGCTGAGCTACAGCTAAATGGGGGCCGACCCGCCCGTCCGGCGCTCCAGGCGGCGGATTTCCTCAGCTATGTGCAAAAATGTCCTGCTCGCCCCAGCCGGACAGGTCGAGGGCGGCGCGGACGGGCAGAAAGTCGAAACAGGCCTGCGCCAGCTCCGTCCGCCCCTCGCGCTCCAGCATCATGTCCAACCGCGCCTTGATTTCATGGAGGTGCATCACATCGGACGCCGCATAGGCAAGCTGGGCGTCCGAAAGCTGGTCCGCCCCCCAGTCGGAACTTTGCTGGGCCTTCGACATGTCGATATTCACCAGTTCGCGCGCCAGGTCCTTCAGTGAGTGACGGTCGGTATAGGTGCGCGCCAGCCGCGATGCGATCTTGGTGCAGTAGACGGGGAAGCACGGTGCCCCCAGCCACTGCTGGATCATGGCGAGGTCAAACCGGGCGAAATGAAAGATCTTCAGAATGCGCGGATTGGACACCAGCGTCTTGAGGTTCGGGCAGTTGTAGTCTGGCCGCTGCAGGCGGACGACGTGCGCATCGCCCTTCCCGTCCGACAGCTGGACGACGCAGAGCGCATCGCGGAAGGGGTTGAGTCCCATGGTTTCCGTATCGAGTGCGACCGAGCCCTCGAACTTCACATGAGCCGGCAGGTCGCCTTCGTGATGATGGATGGCCAACGTCGTTTCTCCTCGAACCTGCGCGACCAATGACGGGAAATCCGGGCCACGGCAACTGCCAGCGGGCAAAGGGTTCCGTCCTCGTCGTGCCCCTCGCGAATCATCCTGATGGTGCCAGATAGCCCATGATCGCTCGCGCAACACGTTTCGCTAGTGCTGCCCTGTCTGTTTCTCCGCGCCGGCCTGCAGCATCGATCATACCCCGCGACAGCGCAGCGATATCGTCCGCCGCCGTTTCGAGCGCCTTTCCGCGAAGCCTCAACGCACTGGAGCGCAACAGTGCAAGGACAACGCAGTTTATCGCCTGATCGATGGCCGCCGTCTCGCGATCAAGCGGCAGCATTGGTTCGGCATAGTCCAGCGTTCGTGCCAGATCCGGTCGGTCAAGCTGGTGAGCGACGCCGACATCGACCATGGCGATGATCGCCTCCGCCAGCGGCCGACCCTTGACCACATCGGCAACCCGCGTGAGCTCTTCCAGCAGATGCGCGTGGTCGCGGCGGATGAGTTCCGCCAGAATTGATTCCTTGGAGGGGAAGTACTGATAGAGCGACCCGATGCTGACCCCGGCGCGTTGTGCTATGGCGTTCGTGCCCAGCGCGCCGACGCCGCCCTCCTCCAGAATGCGAGCGGCCGCCTCAAGGATCGCGTCCACCATCGCAGCGGACCGCTTTTGCATCGGGCGTTTTCTCGGCTCCACCCTGCGTTCCGAATGCGAGTTTACGAACGCGAGCAAAAGCTCGCATTCTGGCTGCGTCGTCAAGAGGAGTTGTTCATGAGCGAAGTCCACACGATCTTCATGCTGACGCGCGCCACCAGAGCCTGGCTGGCGCTCAGCCCGCCCGAGAGGTTCGCGGAAGTCGATCGCCTCGTCAGGCCCGTGCTGACGGCGCATCCCGATGTGAAACTTCGGTTTTTCGATGCCGAATGGTACTCGGCGCGCGTGAGCGACGTGATGATGTGGGAAACGTCCAATCTCGACAGCTATCGCAGCGTGGTCGAGACCCTGCGCGAAGGTCCGGTCTGGGGCGTCTATTTCGAGATCACCGACATCCTGCCCTCAATCGAGAACGCATTTGCCAAGCACTATCGCATGCAGGCGCTCGATGCCTGACGCGATATCTGATGCGATGCCGGAAAACTGCCGGCAGCCTCCGGGGAAACTTCGACCTGTCGTCGATCCCGGAAAGTGCGAAGCCAAGGCGGCGTGCGACGCTATATGCCCCGTCGATGTGTTCGCCATCGAAAGGATCAGGCCCGATGTCTTTCGTTCGCTGCCAGTCGTGTCGAAACTGAAGGTCTGGGTGCACGGCATGAAAACGGCGGAAACGCCAAACGCAGCCGCGTGCCTTGGTTGCGCCTTGTGTATCAGCGCCTGTCCGGAGTCCGCCATCAGACTCGTGCGGACGCCCTACTGAGGCTCAGCGATTCTCATCCAGCGTCTTGCGCAGGTGTTCCAGCAGAGGCAGGGCGGCGCGCACGTCGTCAACCGGAATCAGCCTGACGATATCGGCCATCACCTCTCCCGTTGCCCTGACGCATCTTTCCCGCATTCTGCGTCCAGCCTCCGTAATCTCGACCAGCTTGCCGCGTGCATCGTCCGGATCGGTGGCGATGCGAATCAGGCCCTGGCCCTCCAGTCGCTGCAGCGTGTTGGTCATCGCACCCTTGGTCACCTGGAAGGCTCGGGCGAGCCGGCTCGGCGCCCAGGACCCGCCAAGGCGGACGAGATGATTGAGGAGCGTGAACTGCGCGACCGACATGCCATCTGGCAGGACGCGCTCCAGCCTGTTGGACGACAGCTGGGCGATGATCCCGATCTCGTTGAACATCTGGAAGTAGAGGCGGGTCAGGTCGTCCGTCCTGCTCAAGTCTGTCCCTCGCCGAGAATATGCGCCGCAAGTCCGCGACGCGGTGCCGGAATCACTGGATCGGCATATCCCACGCGCACGAGCATTTGCACGCGCTTTCCCTCGCCGATCAACGCGTGAACCTCGTCATGCAGCGACCGCATCTCGGAGAACTCCTGCAGCGTCTGGCTCCAGGGATGGATAGCAAGCCCAAGCTCCGCCGCCTTCAGCGACAGCCGCGCATAAGCACGGCCTGCATCCAGTTCGCTCGCACGCGCCCCATGACCGTTCAGCAGCCAGGCAAAGGCGCGCGCTGAAGCCGCCTTGGGCCGGTACATGTCGAGCCCCATGCGGAACGCCTCCGACTTCTGGTCGAGCAGCGCTTCGCGGGAAACCATTCCCGTCATCCGGCCGAGTTCCATCATCGGACCTTCGAGAACCAGACCGTCTCGCCACTGCGCCACCTCCGCCTTGCCGATGCGCAGCAGGTCGATGCTCTCCTTCATCGTCCGGTGCGTCAGCGATTCCGTCTCATGTCCGCGCCAGGTGATGTCGCGCAGCCTCGCGACCATCTCGGTCTCTGCCGTCGTGCGCGCCGTGATGCCGTGCACCGAACCGGCGACTTCAAGCTGGCTGAGCAGGTCCGCTGAAACATCGCGCTCGGTATAGGTGTTGCGGTTGGTCCGCCGGATGCCAATCGCTGCGAAGGCAGGATCGGTTTGCGCTTCGGCCGCCAGGAACCGTACGCGCGCAATTGCGCGAGCGTCCAGCCGGGGCGACGGATCGCCGCCCGGGAAGGCCGTGATCTCGGCGGCATAGCCTTCCCGCGCCGCAGCGATGGAGAGAAGTTCCAGAAAAGCGCCACACCCCATGACAATCTGCCGGTCGAACGGGTCGGTCTCGGGCAGGCGGCGATCAAGATCGCAGAACAGCGTCAGGCCTTCCTCGCCATCAAGCCGCACAAGCCAGGGCTGGCGGTTGTGCGGATTGGGCGCAAGCAAGGCGTAAGACAGAAAGCGGCGGCGATACTCTTGCGGCGCGCCCGCATCACGCCACGCCGCGCGCGCCTCATCCGAAGGGCCGTTGGCGAGATAGAACGCCGTGCCACCAAGCGCTGCAAGGACGACACCCCCGCCAACCAATTTCAAAATTCCACGACGCGTTGTCAAGACGACTCTCTCCCTGATAAGGCGGCGACAGTTTCAAGTCTGGAGCGCGGCGAGGCTACAGCCCTCGCGAGCACGACAACCGCGACGGCGGCGATCCAGAGCAACATGCTCGACGTCCCGATCACGACATCGACCGGCGAGGAAACACCGACCACGGCAAGCGACGGCATGGTTGACACCGCCGCCACCGGAAAGGCCGACCATCCAAGCCAGGCCGGCAGCCCGCGATCCCGGACGATCAACACTCCCGCGCAAACGAGCCACATCGCGGCGAACATGCCGACACCGAGGTCCTCGCCGATCGTGCCGCCATACGCGTTGAGCGCTGTCTGGGTCGTCTCGATAGCGACACGCTCGACCGAGCCCACGGGCGCCGCCGCATAGGCATCGGCGAGCGCCGAGGAGCCGGACAGCCACCGCACGATGCCGATGGCGCGGGCCAGCGCCGATCCGACGCCAAGCGCGATTGCGAGTACCGCCAGCGCGCCGAGCGGCCTCGACCCGCTCGCCAGCCTGACAATCAGCGCAGCACTACCTGCAAACGCCAGCGACCACGCGAGATAGAGGCCGTACCCCAGCTGCACGGACGCCTGCTCCGCCTGAATCAACGGCAAGGTCTGCTGCGCCGGAAAGTCGAGGCTGGCCGGCCAGTCAATGGCCCCGCCCAGGATCGCCATGGGCGCAAAAATGAAGAACGCCTGAAAGAGGAGAACTGCAGATGCCGACACGTTTTGGATGCGCATGGGGAATATCTCTTTCGCTCAGCGTTGCCAATATTAGTTTAACATTGAACTATGTAGTTCAGCGTTGAACTATTTGCAAGCGATTTCTGGCCATGAGCATCGCGTGAGGCCCGCGATCGGCAGGGCTCACGTCTCGCCAAACCCCGGGGCCGTCGCCACCGGATCACAGTCTTTCCCGAACTAGGCAGCTGTCGTCCGCACCGCGCCAGGCGCGTGGCTCCGTGTGGACGCGGAAAACCGGGGCTTTCGGCAGCAAGCGCAGAGGCCCTTGAATCCTCCACGCGCGCCCTGTATCACCCGCGCCTTGCTATCTGCCCAGATGGCGGAATTGGTAGACGCACTAGTTTCAGGTACTAGCGGGTAACACCGTGGAGGTTCGAGTCCTCTTCTGGGCACCACTCACGAGTTCAGGCTGGCTTGCTGACTTTCGCGGTCTGCGGTGCCTTCAGGTGCCCTCGCCTTAGTTGAAGCGCCACACGGCGCGCACGCCGATTTCGTCGAGCCCTTGGTTGCGGCCTTCACCTAGTATCTGACCATGGCTCAGATGCTCGTAGATGCCCTGCAGCGCGAGATTGGCCGACACATCCCACGACACCGCGATCGACGTCCGGAACAGGTCTTCAGAGCCCAGCAGCACATTATCCGCCGCGAACGCCGCAGATTCCGGCGTGCCGTTCGCAAACGGATTGTTGATGTCGCCATCGTGGACTGCGTAGCCGAAACCCGGCTCGAAGTGCCAGCCTTCCGCAAACTCGAAATCCCATTCGAGACCCACGCCGCCATAGGAAGTGTTCCCGTCCGTGTTGACCGACGCCATGACATAGGCATGCGGCGCACCCGCCCATGCCAGGAAGTCAGGGGAATTGAACCGCACATCGCCGACAATGTTCACGCCGGTTTCCTTGTCCGCGTTCTTGCAGTCGATGACGCAGATATTGTGCTCCATAACGCCGACGCGGATGCTGTCGATCTGCGCGGTCGCGGCGGGCGCTATGGCGACTGCCGCGCTTGCAGCAAGGAACACAGCTTTCATGGATGCCCTCCAGTTTGTGCGAGAGCTAGAGCATGTTCCCGCGCAACAGGAAATGGCGGCGTTCAGCGGGCCAAGCCTGCAACAAGGCTAGGGATAGCTCGCATAGATCGCGGTCGAGCCGTCCTTCTTGAGCAGCAGAACCTGATAGGGTTCCGCTTGGGATTCCGGCCCCATGCCGGGCGATCCGAACGGCATGCCAGGAACCGTCAGCCCGAGCGCATCGGGCTTCTCACGCAGCAGCCGGGCGATCTCCTTCGCCGGCACATGACCCTCGATCACATAGCCGCCGATCCGGCCGGTGTGACAGGAGGTATGCTCAGGCTTCAGCCCTGCGTCATGCTTGTGCTGGTTCAGCTCATCCGGATCGACATAGCTGATCGTCGGCTGGAAGCCGTTGGCCGCAAGATGCTTCACCCACTCGCGGCAGCACCCGCACCCTTCGCCCGACACGATCGTCATCGCCGTCTGCGCTAGCGCCGGGGCACACGCCGCAAGCATCATGAAGCTCGCGAGTGCCAGTTTCCGGATGGACGTCATAAAACTCTCCATGCGCCCCACGCCGTTTTCGCGTCACCACGGGCCAAGGTCAACAAGATGCGCGTTTTTGGGCGAAACGATGGCCTGCGCCCTGCGCGCCTTCGGGTGTCCGTCCACCCATTCAGGGTGGCCTGCCACCCGGAGCTCCGAGGGAGTGCGGGGTGGCGGTGAAGGTGGGATTCGAACCCACGGTACGGTTTCCCGTACACACGCTTTCCAAGCGTGCGCCATAGACCACTCGGCCACCTCACCAGCGCAGGAGGGGGCTTTTACATGGGGCCGTCTGAAGCGCAAGTTATCGGCGTCTCAGCGGCGGATTTGGCACCGAGTAGTCGAGACACCCACTGGTCTGCCGAGGGCTTCCCGGCCGCCGTCGCGTTGCCCCGGTTGGCATGAATCACCACTCAAGCCGGCCATTGCGGCACCGGCGGCGCGCTATCCGCGCCGGACCGGTGCTGCCGTCGAGCGTCACGCCAGCGCATCCCGCGGCATGCTCATTGCTTGTCTGTAACACGGGCAGACGCGCGGGGGCGTATCCTGGGTCCGGGGTCTGGCGCTGGCTGCGGTTGGGCAGTCAGCGCCTTTCCCGTCCCGCCCGCGACGTCAGTTCTGAGCGCCGCGCTGATAGACAACCTTCCCCCCAACCACGGTAATCGCAGGCTCGACGGTTAGGATGTCCGCTTCCGGCACAGTCATGATGTCCGCGCTGAAACCGGTGAAGTCGGCCAGCTTGCCCGGCTCTATCGTGCCGAGACTCTTCTCCATGAAGGACGCATAGGCCGGCCACAGCGTGAACATCTTCAGCGCCTCCTGGCGCGTCACGGCCTGCTCCGGATGCCAGCCCACTCCCGACTGGCCTTTCAGGTCCTTGCGCGCCACAGCAGCATAGAACTCGATCCGCGGATCACCCTGTTCGACGGGCGCATCCGACCCTCCCGCAATCACCGACCCCGCATCGATCAGCGCGCGCCACGCATAGGCCCCCGCAAGCCGGTCCGGCCCAAGCCGCGCCGGCGCGAAGTAGAGATCGCCGATCGCGTGTGACGGCTGCATGGAGGGAATGATCCCGAGCGTCTTGAAGCGCGGAATGTCCACCACATGCAGGATCTGCGAATGCTCGATGCGCCAGCGCTTGTCGGCGCCTTTGACCCCTGCATCAGCGAACGTCTTGCCCATCCAGTCGAGCACCAGCTTGTTGCCTTCGTCGCCGATGGCGTGGAACGCCACCTGCACGTTCGCATCCGAGGCCTTTTTCATCAGCGCCAGCGTCGCCGCCTCGTCCGCGCGCAACAGACCAGTCGTTTCCGGCTGGTCCGAATAGGGTGCCGACAACAGCGCCCCGCGCGAGCCCAGCGCGCCATCCATGTACAGCTTGACTGCCCTGGATGTGACGAGGCCGTTCTCGCTTGCGCCGAATAGCCCGCCCTCCGTCATCAGGTCGAAATCGCCGCCATCGACGGCATTGAAGATCCGCAGCTTCATCTCGCCCGCCGCCGCCATCGTGTTGAGCGTCGCGATATGCGGTCCGGGTACGGACATGTTGTGCATGCCCGTCCAGCCAAGGCCCACCGTCCGGTCGATCGCCTTCACATAGGTCTCGCG
>Ga0163144_10003811_pt1 | contig 34351 bp, 27 predicted proteins | sample OliLak19BULKMAT1_FD_123175 | JGI IMG/M metagenome (GOLD analysis project Ga0163144, IMG submission 123175) | Freshwater microbial mat bacterial communities from Lake Vanda, McMurdo Dry Valleys, Antarctica - Oligotrophic Lake LV.19.BULKMAT1 | ecosystem: Environmental > Aquatic > Freshwater >...
CCACCGGGGATTTGGCGGGCGGCGAAAAGCTGGTGGCTCCGCAAAAATGAATCCATGAAAGCGATATGAACCCAGCGCAGCAGATCCGGATCCGCCGCCCGGTAGGCGCGGGTCTCGCCACCGGCGCTTTGATATTCGCCACGCACTCGTCCGTGCATCTGGTTGATGCGCGCGGCCTCGTCGGCGACGGATTGATGCGAGGCAAATGTGGTGATGGCGAGCCAGCGGATGGTGCCTGCGAGCCTGCCAAGGGGATCGCTCTTGTAGCGCGAATGGGTGCGCACGCCCGCCAAGCTGCCGGGATGCAGCGCCTGCATGAGCAAGGCCCGCACGCCACCAACGAGCGTGCCCAAGTCTGCGTGGATGACCCAAGGTGCGTCGCCCGGCTGATAGAGTCCCGGCCCCTCACCGGAAGCGATCGTGTCCAGCCAAGATGGAACTCCGCTGGGGTCATCGAAGAGAAGGATGCGCAATCGTTTGGCGAAGACGTTTTGCAGGGCTGAGTTCTTGGGGCGGGACATGGGAGGTTCGTCGATCCGGGCAGGCACCGGGAAATATTTTGCTCATCTTAAAAGCTGATTTTGGAATACGCAATAAACCGTGTATCTCTTTTCAGTCTTCGGTGAGGTGCTGTAACAAAAAAATCCTCCGATGACGCTCCATCCGCAAGACTTTCCACCCGCTCTTCCCTTGTCTCCCCAAGTCCTCATCATCGGCGCCGGCCTCTCCGGCCTGGCCTGCGCCCTCAAGCTCCTGAAGGCGGAAATCCCCTTTCTCCTGCTGGAAGCATCCGATGCACCCGGCGGTCGCGTCCGGACAGATGAGGCCGACGGCTTTCTCCTTGATCGCGGCTTCCAGGTCTATCTGGATGCCTATCCCGAAGCGGGACGGCTCCTCGATCTCCCAGCCCTGAATCTGCGCCCGTTCTCACCCGGCGCCCTCGTTTTCCACCGGGGGAAAATGCACCGGGTCATGGATGTCTTCCGTCGCCCCGGCTCGCTGGTGCCGAGCGCCCTTGCCCCGATCGGCACGATTTCCGACAAGCTCCGCGTCGCCCTTCTGAAATGGCGCGCCCACCGCTCATCGCTGGCCGAAATCGCCGCCCGCCCTGATTGCTCAACCCTGGGATACCTGCGCGGCTTCGGCTTCTCGGAAGAGATGATCGATGTTTTCTTCCGCTCCTTTTACGGCGGTATTTTCCTCGAACGCGAACTCCGCACCTCCAGCCGGATGTTCGAGTTCACCTTTAAAATGTTCTCCGCCGGAAGCGCCACCCTGCCTGCCGGCGGCATGGGGGAAATCACCCGGCAGCTCGCCGCCCGGTTGCCCGCGGGCTGCCTCCGCCTGAACTCTCCGGTCGTCGCCCTCAGCCCGGGAAGCGCCACCCTAGCCTCCGGCGAAATCATCGCTGCCGGGCAAATCGTCGTTGCGACGGACGCCGCCACCTCTGCGAAGCTGCTCCCCGGATTTTTCCCAAGCCCGGTGGCATGGCGCGCTGTCACCAATCTCTACTACACATCCAGTAAATCTCCGATCAACGAACCCATCATCGCCCTCAACGGCAGCGGCGAAGGGCTCGTCAACAACGTCTGCGTGCTCTCCGATGTGTCCCGTGCCTACGCCCCACCCGGCCAGCACCTCATCTCGGTCAGCGTTCTCGGACTGGATGACCGCCCCGATCTGCCCGCCGCTGTCATCGGTGAACTCGCGGCCTGGTTCGGCCCCGAAGTGCGCGGATGGCGGCACCTCCGCACCGACCGCATCGAACATGCCCTCCCGGAGCAACTCCCGGGCGGCGGGAAATTTCCATCCCCCACGCCCGGCCTGTATCTCTGCGGGGATTACCAAACCAGCGCCTCCATCGAAGGTGCCATCATCTCCGGCCACGAAACGGCGGAGTCCCTGATCCGCCATTTCAACAGAACCACCTGATGTTAACACCCGATCTCCTCTGGAAATCCCAACTCGTGATCGCCGCATTGATGACCGGTATCATCTGGCAGGTGCAGATCCTCACCTATCCGCAGTTTCTAAAAGTTTCCGCTGCGGATTTCCCCGACTACCACCAGTCCCACACCGAGCAGATGGCATGGGTCGTCGGCGCGCCCATGCTGGCGGAATTCGCGCTCGCACTGCTCACCGCCTGGCAGCTCCGCTCCGGCGTTTCCTACGTGGCCCTCGCGCTGGTGATCGCCGTTTGGGCCACCACCGCCCTCATCCAGATCCCGCTCCACAACCGCCTCGCCCGGGGGCACGACCTTCCTGTCATCCGGAAACTCATCACCACCAACTGGTTGCGCACTTTTCTCTGGAGTGCGCGCGCCGTCCTGCTTTTCAGCCTCGTATGATGCCGGAAGCCTCTGCGTAAACATGACAATAACCCGATTAGATTACCGCTACTGGCAAAAGAGGTGCCATGCCTGGGCCAACTAAACTCACTGCTAGAAATTTGCTTTTGGCGGGAGCCTCCTGAAACAGCAGAAGGGGAGGTCTTCGCTGCGCTACGCCCTTTCAAGCGGCATCGAAGTGTGCGGAAAATGGGGTGTTCGGGGAGGATCGGGTCGTTGTTCATTTGAAAGCATAGAACCGGCTGGGAATTGCGGAAGAATTGACCCGTTCGAGGAACGGGCTGTTGGCGCATGGGAGTGGCGTCCAGGTTTGCAGATCCGATGATGTCTCGAACGCATCACCCTGCCATTGCAGTTTGAGGAAATCGCCATCGCGTGTCAGCGACAGCGGGCTTTTTGGCAGTGCGGATGGCAATCCCTTGGAGTCGATTCTCTAAGCGGATGTCCGCGAGAAAGTTCAGATTGTCGATTGCCGTAGTGCTGAATCCGCTGGCGGTAAACATGAAGATGATGCCCCGCAGGTCGCGCTTCCGGTCCACCCAGGGAAATGTGCCGAATGCACCCGGGCTGGAAACCTCATCGACCACGCCGCTGCTTGGATTCCGCGTAAGAATCCACAAGCCCATGCCGTAGTCTGGCCGTTGTGAATTCGGGTAGAAGAGCGATGAGATCCACCGACTGGGCGAGTGTCATGGTGCGGTCACTCTCGTATTCCGGACTTTCAAGATGGAGCCCGGATTTCATGGCGAAGCACTGGCGGATGGTGATGTCGCCCTTTCCCATATGTGTCAAAGATGGGCAGATACTTGCCGATACGGTCATCCAGCGCGAAGTGGCCGCGCTCCGCACAGATCAGAACCACTGCGCCGGAAAGCCACTTTGAGCACGATGCGATACCGGTTTTGGTGTTCGGCCCGATCATCCCGGCCTGATACCGGAAAATCTCGCCCCGGTCGCCCTGTTCGATGATTGCGATCACACGATTGCCGTAGAGGCCGAGATTATCCTCAATCTGCGCTCTGGCTGCGCTGAAATCGTAGGCCTGGCCACCGCGATGCTTTCGCCCGCGAACAAGAAAAGCGACTGACGGAGCAGTGTGGGAAGCGGGCTAGATTTCAATTTCATTGGTGGCAAAGACAAGTTTCAGCGGGCGCCCGGCGTGGATTTCCGGATCGGATAAAGGTGCCTGCACGCACAAATGAGAATGCGACTGCGAGGTATTTTCTCTTGGCGAAAGGATACTGAAACCGTCGTGTGGCCTAGGCCGGTGATGGTTTTTCCGGTCAGATTCATTGCCGTGCAGCATAGCTTGACCGACTGCTTTGCCAAGATTGTTTGCTGCCAGGAAATCGCTTTTTTCGGGAGGCTACTAAACCAGCCGTTGGGGTCTTTGCTGCGCTTCGCCCGTTCAAGCCAGGCCGGGGGGCTGAAATGTCGGGTGATGTTCATCCGCAAGGAATGACCCCGTTTGCGGACTCGCCTGTTAGAACGTCCAGTTCACCGAGACGGTTCCGAAGGTCTGCCCTTCGTCCTGGCCCTTGAATTCCTTGGTCCGGTAAACCAGCGCGTAGGCGATCTTGGTGTTCTTGTAGTTCATCGCGAAGCCCGCGCTGAGGTCGGCGACCAGCGGCTTGCTATCGACCGAATGGCTGTCGGTGTAAGTGTTGCCATCCAGGAAGATGTTCCGGGCCACCGCCCGGCCATCCGCGCGGACGAAGACATAGGCACCGAGGTCGAAGCGCGAACGGTCGGCACCGAGCGCCCCATCGACCGGAGTCGAGGTGGTGGCGGCGGGGCCGATCGACGGGGTGCCGAAGTCGTCCGGCAAGTTCAGGCCCACGCGGATCTCCGCCCCGAGGTTGGCGAAGGTGCTCACCGTCCCGAGGGCAAGGCCGGCGTGGGGGAGCATCTCCCAATCCAGGCCGCTGCGGCGTTCGTGCTTGGGCCAGCGCCACATTCGCTCGTAGGCAAGGGTAAAGCCGATCTCGTTATCGAGCTGGTTGTCCCAGCCGTTCGGCGAATCGAAGCCGCGGAGGTCATGGATGAAACTCTGGGTTTCCTGGCCATAGGCCCAGGGGCCGACCACGCCGACATCGAGCACGAGCGAGTTGCGGACATCATCGTTCTTCCAGACGACACCTATCCCGAGGTAGAGCCAGCCAGCATACGGTCGGTCGCCGGGAATCAGGGCCGAGGCGTCGGTATTGACGGGAGTATAAATGTTCTGCCCCAGCGCCAAGACGAGGTTTTTCTGGTAGTTGCTCTCGTTGATGTATGGCAGCAGGTTGAATACTGGTAGGAACGGGCTGGCATAGCTCGAATCGCTAAATTGCTCCAGGTCGCGGGAACTCCAGCTCATCTTCATCCCGCTCGTGTAATGCTGGTCGGTACCGGCGAAGAGGTCGTTCTCAAGGTAGAGTCCGAAGGTGCCGCCGGCATCATCCTTGCCCGCGCCGAGGACGGTGGAGCTGGCGGCGGCAAGGCAGCATAAGAGTAGGCGAGATAAGGATAATGTCATGGATTGTATCTGTGTGTTTCAGGGGAGAGGGATATTATCGAAGCCCCAAGGCGTTGGCAATAGGGTGAAACCCTACCACTGCCGGGAAATTGCAACAGCCGTTGCGGAAGTTTTCGCTGCGTTACTCCCGTCCAAGCCGAACGAACCGTGGAAAATGAAAATTTGCTATTGGGTCGATGCGGCGGCACTTATCCAGATGTCAGTAAAAAACAAGAAGCAGTTCGGGATTTGGATGGATACACATAATGCCACCATCATCGGCCATGCCGACGCGACCGCAGAGGAGTTTTCCGTATTGGGTCATGTCAGCAATCCAAGAAGCGACAGCAACTCCAACGAGAATACTGAGCATAATCAGAAGAAGATGTTGCAACAAAAATTTTTCAAGGAGATCGCCACCCACATGCAGAATGCCGACGAAGTGCATGTGACCGGCACCGGAACGGCACAAGAGCAATTCATCCATTACCTCGCTGATACCCCCCAGTTCAAGAACACCGTCGCAAGGGAATGCACTTCGAACAAAATGAGTGATGAAAGGCTCGTAGAGTTCATCAGCGGCAAGTTCGCATAGGCAAGAATCCCATTTGAACGATTCTTGCCCTTGTAGCGCACATGGGTCGAACACATGATGCGTTCTAATGAATCCGTACTTTGAAAAGCTTGGTCGCACCGTCCTGGATCGCTGGCGGCAGCAGAATTTCTCCCTCGAAGCGTTTCCGGAGCTTGCCCGGTTCGCCCTTGATGAAGCGCCGCCGTGCGGGAACGTGGATATCGGTGAGATGATCAACGAGTTCCTTTCCAACGACGAACAGCCTTTCCAGAGCGAATCCGGGTTCGGCCAACCCGAATTGATTGCTTTCAACGACACCCGTTTTTATATCCAGATCCTTTTCTGGATGGAGGGAACCACAGAGATACACCAGCACGAATTCTCCGGGGCGTTCCATGTCATGCAGGGATCCAGCGTCCATTCGGAATTCGGCTTCTTCGGTGCCCGGTCGGTCACCCCACACATCCGCATCGGCGACCTCCGGGTGAAACGGATCGAGCTGTTGGAAACCGGGCGCACCATCCCAATCACATCCGGCCGGGATTGCATCCACTCCCTTTTCCACCTTGATACGCCCTCCATCACCGTGGTGATCCGCACCCACCACGATCCCGGCACCGGGCCGCAATACAATTACCTGCCACCCCACATCGCGATCGACCCGCTCCACGCGGATGCCCTGACAACGCGCCGCAAGCAACTCCTCGACGTGCTCGAAACCCTCGACGACCCCGGCTACGCAGCACTCGTTGGGGAAATGATGGCGAGCCTGGATTTCGAGCGGGGCTTTAGCATCCTGCGTCACTCCATGTCTCGAATTCAGGATGTCGGCGAGTGGGATGCCGTCCTTGCGACGTTCCAAAAAAGGCACGGTGAACTCGCGAAGGGGGTTCGCGATACCCTGGCCGAATGCCTCCGCCGGGAAACCATCACCCAGATGCGCCACCACATCGGTAATCCGGATCATCGCTTCTTCCTCGCGCTGCTCATGAATGTGCAGAATCGCGCTGATATCAACGCTCTCATCAGCAAGCGGTTTCCAGACCATCCACCCACCGGGACGATCCTTGGCTGGGCGGAAGAACTGATCGAATACACGGACTACGGGATCACCCTACTCGATGCCGCCTTTCCCGAATCCCTCGGAGTCGCCATTGGGGCGCAGTCCCAATTGCTCATCACCGCGCTGAAACACGCATTGGAAAACGGCTTGGAAAGCAAAACACAAACAGCAGAGCAATCCGAAATCCACGCCGCCCTAACAGCTTCCTGCCTTCGTCCCCTATTTGTCGCCGGACTGCCGCTTGGCACCGGATACACCGTGGCGTGAGGAACTTGAAACGGCGCTGCCGGATTTGCCCCCACCCTGCAGCTTGGTGCCTTCCTCTGAGATTTTCACATCTCCCGCTTCGACTAGTTTAACCACGGCAGGGTTCTCTGTGGCTTTCCGGGTGATCTGTCCTGACTTGCCCGGGCCCAGGAAAAGTTTCTTTCCGGCCGGAAGAGGGATGCTGAGAGGCTTTTTCGATTTGTTGGTAATATCCATAGTTGCGAATGTTTCATTAGATTAGAGTCCTTTCCCTGTGCCTGTCATACTTTTTTTTATTTCGTCTGCGGTGCGGAATCATCCAATCTACCCAGGAGCCACCCGACACATGACCAACAACGACATCCTACGCCGCCTCCGCTACGCCTTGAACCTCACCGATGGCCAGATGGCGGCGACTGTCGCCCATACCGGAGTGGAGTCGAATCCGGCCGAAGTGAGGCGCTGGCTCCTGCGCGAGGACGACGATGGTTTCCTGGAACTCTCGGGTGCCGGACTGTGCCGGTTCCTGGATGGCCTCATCATTGAAAAACGCGGGCCGCACCCAGATGGCTCCACTCCGGAACCGCTGGAATTCCTATCCACCAACGAAGTTCTGAAAAAGCTCCGTATCGCCCTTGCATTGCGCGACGACGAGGTGTTGGAGGTTTTTGCGCGCGCAGAATTCGTGGTCACCAAGTCCGAACTCGGATCATTTTTCCGCAAGGAAGGCCAACGAAATTTCAGCAAATGCCCTGAGCAGGTTCTGCGGAAATTCATGCAAGGGCTTGCGAAGGGGCGGGATGAATGAAGACGACTTGCTCAGAATTCCTCTAAGAGAAAAATTTTAACCACGGATTACGCGGATTAACACGGATTGATGAGGGGATTTCGGACAAACCGAGTGAATTCCATTCTTTAAAAATCCGCATTTATCTGTCCATCCGTGGTTCCACTTCTCCATTTTCACAGATCTCAGGGAGCAACAATCTCCAGTAATTCCACATCGAAGCAAAGCATGCCGCCGGGATTGCCGCCGCCTTCCTGCTTGGGGCCGTAGGCAAGGCCTTCGGGAATCCAGAAGCGGCGTTTCTCGCCCACGACCATCAGTTGAACACCTTCGGTCCAGCCCGCGATCACGCCGCCAAGCGGGAACTCGGCCGGCTCACCACGGGTGACCGAGCTATCGAACATTTTCCCATCGGTCTCCCACCCGCTGTAATGAACCCTGACCGTATCGGAAGCCTTTGGCTTCACTTTGCCTTCGCCAGCCTTGAGAACCTTTGAAGCAAGGCCGCTTGCGGTCTTCTCCGCATCCGCCGGAGCGGCAGCCACATCTTCCGGCACGGCAGGAGCCGGGGCGGGTGCCTTGTATGAAACCAGTTCGATGTCCGCGACGATGAAGCCACCGGGAATGCTTGCCTCGGGAAGCCAGCAGGTGCGCTGCTCACCGGCAGCCATCCCACCGAGGAGTTCGCCGAGTTCTGGCGGAAGCTTATCCAGCGGCACGCTGGGTGGAGCAGGCTGGGTGCGGGTGTCCTGGACGACCTGTCCTTCCATGGTCTTGCCCGTGAAGTGGAAGGTTACGATGTTGCCGGCACCGGGCTTCTCGCCCTCACCCTTCTTGACGAGCTTGTAGGCCACCCCGGAGGCTGTCTTTTCCGCGCCTTCCGGCGGCTTGGCTGCTTCCGGTGCTGCCTTGATACCGAGCAACTCCACATCGAAACAAAGCATTCCTCCCGGACGGGGGCTGCCCTCGACCTTGGGTCCATACGCCAGACCCTCGGGGATCCAGAAGCGCCGCTTCTCTCCCTCGACCATGAGTTGCAGACCTTCGGTCCAGCCCTTGATCACGCCACCCAGCGGGAAACTCGCAGGCTGTCCGCGCTCCACCGAGCTATCGAATTGCTTTCCATCCGTGGTCCAGCCGGTGTAATGGACGGTCACGGTATCTGCGGCAGTGGGCTTTTTATCGCCTGTTCCGGCTTTGAGAACTTTTGAGGCCAGGCCGCTCGCGGTCTTTTCGGCATCGTCTGGGGCGGCGGCTACATCGGAGGGCACTACAGGCATCTGTTTTACTGGTTGGGCAGCCTCTTCTTTTGGCTCGGCTGCTGGAGCTTTCACATCCGAAGTATCCTCGGAAAGTGCTAGATTGGGCACAGCCGCAAGCAAGGCGGCGGTCATTAGGGGTGTCGGAATCCGGATTTTCATCGTGGCCGAAAGCATCCACGCCAAAAGCCTCGTGTCAACTGCCCGGACGATCCTTGTTTCAAAAGTACAGAACATTGGTGCTCGCAGAAATTTTCATGTTTCGACGCCCCAATGACGACACATGTGATTGCGGGCGGGCATTGACGATGCCTGATCTTCCGCCCATGAATCTGTGTTCCAGATGCGTATTTTACAAATCATCACCCGGATGGATTCGATCGGTGGCGCCCAGCGTCATGTGGTGGAACTCTGCCAAGCCGCCCGCGATGCCGGGCATGAAGTCCACCTCGCCTACGGCGGCGGGTGTGCCTTGGGCGATGAAGAGGTGGAGGGCATACACCTTCATTGCATCAGCAGCCTGCGCCGGGAAATCTCTCCGGTGAAGGACTGCGCCGCGATTCAGGAACTCTATCGGTTGATGGAAAAAATCAGCCCGGACTTGGTGGCGACCCACTCGACCAAGGCAGGTATCCTCGGTCGCCTCGCTGCGGCACGGGCGAAGGTCTGCAATGTCCACACCGTGCATGGATGGTCGGTGAGTTTTTCCGGTAACGCGCTCAAACGCATTGTGTATCGCCAGATCGAAAGCCGGGTGCACCGGCTTGCCGACGGCATCATCTGTGTCTGCGAATACGATCACCGCCACGCCTTGAAGATGGGTTTTGACAAGGCCAAGCTGATTGTCATTTACAACGGCAGACCCGATACACGCGTCAACGCAGAGAGGGAATCCGACACGGGGAAACCTGTTAGGATCGTATCAATCGGGCGCATGGCCTGGCCGAAACAACCGGAGCAACTACTCAGCTTCCTGGTCAAATGCGCCCAAGCACGGCTGGATATGTTAGGCAGCGGGCCGCGCGAAGATGAAGTGAAAGCACTGGCAAAAAAACTCGGGGTCGATGACCGGGTGGTCTTCCACGGTCACGTTGATGAGGTTTATCCGGTGTTGTCACGCGGTGACATTTTCGCCTTGGTTTCGGACTGGGAGGGATTTCCCATGTCCACCTTGGAGGCGATGGCGGCGGGGCTGCCGGCGGTGGTTTCACATGTTGGTGGCGCGCCTGAGGCCGTCACGGAAGGGGTCACCGGCTACACCGTGCCGCGCGGAGACGAGCAGGCTCTACATGCGCGCCTGACGGAACTGGTCGGAGATGCGGGAAAACGGGTCCGTTTCGGCAGGGAGGCGCGTGCCTTCTATGAACGACGGTTCCGGCTGGAGACGATGACCGAGGCCACGCTCCGTTTCTACGCCGACCGGGTGGCTGCGCAATCCGGGCAGTGATCAGGCGGGCGACTCCGTATTGCGGCGTTTCCAGCGTTGGGAGAAGTCCCAGGCGACCATCAGGAAAATCACGGCGTAGAAGCCCTCCTTGACCTCGTCGAGATTTTCCACAATCGACTCTGCCGGTTGCAAGATGATCACGAAGAGTTTGGAGGAGATATAAGCGCTGAGGAACAGGCAGCCATGGAGAAAACGAGGTACAGGCACCCGGAACCAGGCGACGAGGTTGCGGATTTTTTCCGAGACGGCCATTGCGAGCGGCATGCAGAAACACCACGAGAGCCAGAAGAGGGAATACATCCGGTTCATGCTGAACAACAATTGGACGAACGGCTTGAATTCGTGCTGGTCATCCATGTCGTTGAAGATGTCCAAATTGTGGATCGTGGTTTCGTCCTGTATGTTGTGGGCCTCCACCCAAGGCGGCGTCTCCCAACCGAAAATGCGCTGACCCCAACTTATTTCCTCGCCGGCGATGAAGAAGAACAATGCCGCCAGCGGCAGATACCAGAACCACGCGCCCAATCCCGAATTGGGCTTGATCTCATGGTGCGCTTTTTTCGTCCTCAGGAACATTACGAAGAAAATCACCGAGACGATCAGGTCGCTTAGCGCACTGATCGTTTCCGCGATGCCGTCCTCTTCGCCCAGGATTTCGAACTGCTTGATGTAGAGTAGCAAGCAGAGGAGTGTGAAGGTGACTGCGCACACACACGCGGCGATGACGCAGCGTTTAAGCGGCAGGGGAGATGGAAGGGTGGACACGGGGAGGGGTGGGGGTGTGGTTGCTGGATACCGATCAGGGCGAAGCGACTGAGATAACAGCGGAATAGCAGGCTGATTAGTAGCTTTTACTGGAGTGTCGAGAAACAAAGTCAGAAGATTTACTTAGCGGCCAGTTTTTTTGAAAAAACGGAAAAGAGAGTGAAATTTTCTGTTGTTCTCATAGGGCTGATTATCAAGTAGTTACGATCATAAACCAGTCTCAGTGTCCACGTGTTCCCGAATCCCAGGCACTTTTTGCTATGAAAACTTGAAATTAAACCTTAGGGTGCGAGCGCGTCCCGACGGATCGAGACGCAAAAATATGATTTTTTAAAAAATTTAGCATTTGCTTAGCAAATGATGCATTCCATCCCCCCCAACGGAATACATGACGACGACGACTCTCCCCCGCGACATAACCCCCCCCAGTAGATCGATTTTCCGGGTACTGCTGCGCTGTATCACCACCATTGCGGGATTAAGTTTGGCAGCCAAAGGAATGGGCTTCCTGCGCGATGCCACCGCCGCATCGATTTTCGCCACCAGCGATGCAATGGACGCCTATGTACTGGCGTTGTCCGTGCCCACCCTGTTAGCCGGATTGCTCGGCGCTGCCATGCCCTCGGCGCTGATCCCTGCATACGCCAGTGCCAAGGCTCTTCGCGGTGACAAGGCTGCCATCTCGGTGCTCGCCAATGCGATCCTGATCCAGACGATACTGGCCACGGCCATCGCAGTGCTGCTGGCGGTGCTCAGCCAGCCGTTGATAGCATTTTTGGCGGGAGATTTTGATGTCGAGAAGACGGCGCTGAGCCGGAACTTGTTTTTGCTGCTGCTGCTGTTTTTCATTTTAATCAGTATCGCCAGTGCGGCCACAGCGGCACTCCAGGCCGAAAAGCGTTTTACCTTGGGTGCGATTGCGCCGACCGTGGTGCCGACGGTAGCCATCGTCATCCTGCTCGCCCTGCACAACTCGTTGGGTGTTTACTCGCTGGCAATTGGTCTGGTGGCCGGTTCTTTCCTCTACCTCTGTCTGCTGGCAGGCGGCGCGGTGCGGCATTACGGCACCGGATGCCTGATGCCGAAACTTCGCGGGCATGACTCCGGCCCGCTATTGAAGAACAGTTTGCTGCTTTTGTTAGGCGGCGCGGTGTTTGGCGGCTGTGTGATGATTGACATCGGTGTGGCATCCCGGCTCGCGGCTGGAACGGTGGCAACCCTGGGATACGCGGACAAGGTGTTGGGTATCGTTCTTTCCCTAGCGGGAGTCGCGCTCGGCCAGGCGCTGCTGCCCTATCTCTCGGATTTCAGTGCCAAGGGCGACATTGCCGGCCTGCGCAAGATGGGCTTTAAAATTTCCCGGCTGGTAGTGGCCGTGACCTTGCCTCTGGTGATAGCCCTGTGGTTCACGGCGGAGCCTGTCACCCGTTTGCTTTTCCAGCGCGGTGAGTTCGGCAACGAGCAAGTGCTAAGTGTCGCGGATGCCCTTCGCTGGGGCGGTTTGCAATTTCCAGCCGCTGCCCTCGGCATCATAGCCTCCCAGATGGTGATCGCCACCGGAGGGGTGAAGTACATGTGCTTCGCTTCCGCCGTCGCGCTCATCGCCAACTTCGTGCTTGATGTGACACTTGCCCCTCACTTCGGCCTGGCCGGCATCCTGATGGCCACGGCGCTGGTGCATGCCATTTCAGCCGGGCTTCTATTCCTTAAAATTCCGAAACCATGAGTTCCCCCTCTCCCTTTCAACTTGTATCCATCGACCGTGCCTACGCGCGCTTCGCCAATGTTAGTTGCGCCCGCGTCATCGTGGGGCAGCTCAACGGGAGATTCTGGTCGGTGACCCTGTTTGTCATTGCGGCGGTGAGTTCACTGCTGGCGTTTCAACTGACCCCATCACCGGATCTTACTCCGCCCTCGGCCCTGATCCTGACCGTGACCACCCTGGTTTTTGCACTGGGTTTTACCGCGTCAGCCCACATTCTCGGGGTGACAAGCAATTTGCTGGACCGAAACATCGTGAAACTCGCGATCAAGCTGCTGTTCTGCGCGTTTATCGGCGGCGTGACTGTGGCGGTAGTGGTCGGTTTCCTGATCTACCAGCCGATCGGACGTTACGTGACACTGATCGCAATGGCTTCGGCCACGGTGATTGCCTTTGTCATCCGCTCCGGTATCTGGCTGTTCAGCTCGTCCTATATGCCGAAAATCATCCTGATCGGCGATAGGAAATTCTGCGAAGACAGCAGTGGTTTTCTCTCGCAGGGTCAGTTGCCATTGAAGATCCAGACCCTAAGTCTCCGGGGAGATACACCGGATCCGTCATTTGAACTGAATTTTGATCAGTCCGGCTATCCGCTTTCCATGCGGCGGCTCGCCCAGCAGCTCAATGACGCGGAGTTTGACCACATCGTTTACCAGCCGGCGAATTGGGAAGTGTTGGAGCAACCCCTGGTCAGCGCCTTGGCGGCGGGAAAAACGATATCCCCTTTCTCGCAGTATATCGAGGAACACTACCAAACCATGCCCACCTGGGAAATTCCGAACTCCGGGCTGTTCAGCAAATCCTTTGCCAATTCCTCGCCGAGCTTCCTGATGGGAAAACGCCTGTGCGACATCGCACTGGGCATTGCCGGCCTTGTGTGCGCGCTGCCGGTGCTGGCCGTCGCGGCGATCCTGATCAAGCTGGAGGACGGCGGGCCGGTGTTTTACAACCAGAAACGCGTTGGCCGCTACGGCAAGACTTTCACCATTTACAAACTGAGATCCATGCGCACGGATTCGGAAGCATCGGGTGCGAAATGGGCGAGCAAAGGGGACAACCGCATAACCCGTTCCGGCAAGGTCCTGCGCCGCACCCGCGTCGATGAGCTGCCACAGTTCCTGAACATTCTCAAAGGCGAAATGAGCTTCATCGGCCCGCGTCCGGAACGCCCGGAGTTCACCGTTACCCTTGATAAGGAACTCAGCCATTACAATCTGCGCCACCTGCTCAAACCCGGTCTGACAGGATGGGCGCAAATCAACTATCCTTACGGCGACAGCATCGAGGATGCCAAGCAGAAGCTGACCTATGATCTCTATTACGTCAAATACGCCACCCTCGCCCTCGATCTTCAGATCGCCCTGCGCACCATCGGAGCAGCGATGCAGGGCGCGCGATAAACGCAACGTTTCACGAATTTATCCATGAACCCCGAACCACAAGCAACTACGCAAGCACTCATCGCCAGCAGCGATGAGCGGCCGCCTAGCATGTTGTGGATCTGGCTGGCTACCGCAGCGTTCACTGCGCTGACCGTGCCATACGCCACCAACTTCATCCAGTGGGCGAACATTAACGGCTATTTTCCAATTCGTCCCGCACTCTATCTGGTGGTAGCTTCCTTCGGGTGTTTGTCAGTGACCCTCGGACGCCGGTCGGATCTCACCGTCACGACTTTGTTGATCATGCTTTTCCATGTGGCGTATATGTTCACTAGCTTGATGCCGCACCGTTACGATCACCCGGCCGGAAGGTATTATCCTTTGATGACGCATGGTGCACTGTTGCTAAGCACATTCAGCATCGCGTGGTTCCTCGGTGTGACGCAGCGCCTGACGGTTCTGCCTATCCTTGTCTCTTCCGCCGCAGTGGTGGTGGTAGGTTCGGTATCCAATTTCGCCGATTGGTTTGGTGTGCATCATTTCACCATCGTCATCGGCCGGGCAGCCGGATTCCACGGCGACCCTAACAACTCAAGCATCGCCATCGTTTTGGCACTCGCCGTTTTCCTAACATTCAATCGGAAACTATGGCTCTCTTTTGCCCTGATCGCCCTGAGTTTTATCGCCGTGGCCATCACCCTGAGCCGCTCCGGGATCATCGCGGAAGTTCTGCTCAGCCTTTTGTTTCTGGGAATCGCATTCCGCAAAAAACCTGCCGCCGTGTTGCAGGCTCTGGCGGTGACGGTGCCGGTCGTGATCGTGGGTATCGGCTATCTGGTTTCCCAGATGTCTTCGCAAACGCTCAGGGAATCGGATATCCAGGATAGGCTGGGTGCCCTGATGGGCAAGGATTCGGAGAAGATGGCATCTGGCGAACGCATGAAGGATCTTACGGATGGGCTGCATGCCGTGCGCGAGAAGCCGATGTTCGGACACGGTGTTGGCGCGGGAACCGGCAAGTGGCAGCCGCACAATCAACTGATCGCGATCTGGATCGAAGGGGGCATCGTCTTCGGCGGTCTTTACCTGGCTATTCTGGGTTCGATTGCTTTCAAGTGCCTTGCGGCGGGCGGAAGGGGAGGACTGTGCCTCCTGGCCGTGTTCATCTTCATCCCATTCAGTCAGATCCTGCACACGTCCCTCGCCTATTGGACGACATGCATCATTCTGATCAATCTAACATCCACGAGATTCTTCAGAATCCAGTGGGCGAAGCCGTCCGTGCCTGACGCTCCGTGCCTCGAAACCTCCAACCCCAGCAACCACCCGGAACATGCCTGATATCGTCCATATCTGCTATCCAGGGGTCGGCGGCCAGGCGGCTGTCGCGACCGGGCTTGCCGTCGAGGGAATGGCTGCGGGAGTGTCCCAAGGCGTTATTTTCTATGGTGTCGAGCAGACCGCCGCCCAGTATTTGGCTCTCTGTGCTGCACACGGAATCGAGCACCGATCGATTTTGAAAGAGCCGGGGGTAGCGCTATCCGCACGGCGTGCCCTGCGGAAAGACATCATCGCAATGGCTCCGCGCATGATTGTCTCCCACCATCATGACACCGCGATTACGGTGGCTGGCAGCCGGGCTATGCATTCATCCGGAAGGAAGTCAGCGCAGGTTTTTGTGGAACATCATTCCAATGCGTTGAAATCACGGAAAGACTGGCTGCTCTCAACCCTGGCGCATCGACTCAGCGACCATACGGTCTATCTAACGGAAACCTACCGCCAGGAGGTTCTGAGCAGAGTCGGCGGATGGATCAGTGCCGGGAAAACCAGCGTGATCGCCAATGGACTGGATCTGTCACACTACCAGCCAAGCGCACCGAATCATACCGTCATCGGAATGCAAGGCAGGATGGATGTTGGCAAAGACTTTGAATCGCTGCTGCGCGCGTTTGCATGCCTTGATCACGCGAAATCTCCAGTTGTGCTGGACCTTGTGGGCGACGGGCCGGATCGTGTCCGTTTGAAAAAACTGACAGCTTCCCTGGGTCTCAGCGACCGGGTCAGTTTCACCGGATTTTTGAGTCACCAGGCATTGGTCGAGAGGATGGGTGGCTGGAGTGTATCGGTGCTAATGACCATGGGGGAGACCTTGAGTATGGCAGTTCTCGAGAGCTGGGCGCTGAGCCTTCCTCTCATCAGTACCCGGGTTTCCGGCATGCAGGAATTGGTTGGTCACGAGGCCGACGGCATCCTGGTTCCTGCCAGTGATGTTTCCTCCCTAACAAAGGCTCTGGAGGCTGTGCTCGCTGACCCGGTGATGTCACGGCGGCTTGGCGAAGCGGGGCGGATGAGGGTGCAGAAAGATTTCGACCGCAAGAAAATCTGGCAACAATACCTCACGCTCGCAGACCGGCTTTGCCCGGAAGAGATTTCTCTCCGCCACCCGACACTCCGTCAGATCCCGATCAACTGACACATATAATAATGTCCACCCCCCAATAGCCATGAACCCCACACTGAGAAAAGTAATGCAAGCCGGCATGTCTGCAAGCAGCCTATGCGGACTCACCACGTTTTTCCGTCGCAGGCAGACCGGCGCGTGCATTTTGATGTATCATGGATTTATCGAAGGGAAATCCGAAGGTATGGAGAACCACTCCCGGCTTCATCTGGATATCGAAGGCTTCCGCCACACGGCAAAAATGCTTGTCAAGAATTACAACGTCATCCCGCTGCAACGGCTTGTTGATATGATGAAAGCCGGTCAGTCAGTGCCGCCCAACACCGTCGCGCTTACCTTTGATGACGGCTACGCCTCCAACTATCATCTGGCGCTCCCTGTGTTGGAGGAATACGGCCTGCACGCCACGGTGTTCGCCTCCACCGCATTTATTGAAGGTGAGAGCTATCAGTGGCCGGACCGGATTGAATACGCCATTGGTCATTGCCCGGACAAGGTGCTGCATCTTGATTTCCCCGGCCTGCCAAAACGGCTGGATCTGAGCACGCCGAAGAAACGCAAAAAAGCACTGCTACTTCTGGATCCTACGATCAAAGCGATTCCGCAAGCCAGGCACCTCGAAAGCCTGAAACACATCGAAGAGCGCGCCGGAGCTGCTCTGGCGAACGACGCAAATCCGCCCGCGATCTATCAGCCGATGACCTGGGAGCAGGTGAGGGAGATGGCGGACTCAGCCCATGCCAGCATCGGCTCCCACACCCACATCCACGCCATCCTCGGAAACTGCCCCACCGAATTTGCCCGTCAGGACATGTTACGTTGCACCGAACTGCTGCGCGAAAAAGGAGGCGTGGTGAGCCCGATATTTGCATACCCGAACGGCGAGCCCGGCGACTTCAACGGGGAAACCCGGAAACTCCTCAAGGAGCTGGGCTACACAGTGGCCGTCACCACGGTGACGGAATTCAACCATCCAGACCAGGATCTGATGGAACTCAAACGCATGGGCACGCCGCGCAACGGCTACCAGGCGGACACCATCTGCTCGGGTTTTGCCATCTGCGTAAAAGACCCTATCATCAAAATGATCGGCAAGTTCCTGCCTGCAATCAACTAGCCAGATGTCCACAGACAGCCACTACCGACAATCATATGCCAAGCCGAAGGTGTTGCACATCCTTGCCGATGTGATGCCAGGAGGCATGGAGACACTGCTGCTGAATCTTGTCCGGCAGTCCAAGCTTTCAGGCAGTTGCGACAACGCGATCGCCGTGGTGCAAATGGCGGATGACGAAGGTTCACTCAGGCCAAGCCTTGAGAAAGTCGCCGAATTCCATGACCTGAATTGCGATTCTTTTTTCTCCTTCGATTTCATCAAAAAACTCAGGGCCTTGTTACGTGAAGTGAATCCTGACGTTGTGCATTGTTGGAGCCATGACTCCGGCGTTGTGGCCGGTGCCGTGGCCCGCTATCTTCACAACACCAAGGTGACATGGGCGATCCATTCCCTCGACCTACCGTCGCGCGGCCAATACACCCCGCTGCGGTTCAATGTCCTGAAAATCCTGGTGGGCGTATCGTCACGGCTGGTGCCGCACCGCATCATTTCCTGCTCGGACACCGCCACCCATGCGCACGTTGGTTTCGGCTACCCGCTGGCACGCTGCCTGACCATCGACAACGGCATTGATGCCGACCGCTTCCAGATCAATCCTCAGACCAGGCTGCTTGTTAGAAATCAACTCGGCATTCCGGCAAACGCTCCCGTGGTAGGCTATATTGGCAGGAGTCACCCCGTAAAACGAATCGAGGACTTTTTCGCCGCCGCCGCCATTCTGATGGAAAAGTGTCCGGAGATGCATTTCATCACCCTGGGTTTCTCACTGGAAAATCTCTACCCCGCGGCGGAATTGGCCTATGCCCTTCTGCCTGATCCTGCCCGAATGCACATCCTCGGACGCCGTCCCGATCCTGAAAATTACATCCCGGCCTTTGATGTCACGGCCCTCACCTCGGAATCGGAAGCACTGCCTATGGTCTTGATGGAATCGCTCGCCTGTGGCGTGCCATGCGTTTCCACCAATGTTGGTTCAGCCAGCCGGGTAGTGGGCCCGCACGGCAAATGTGTGCCCGCCATGCGCCCGGATCTCATGGCCGATGCCTTGCTGTCCCAGTTGAAAGCCGCCAGCCGGAACACCGTCTCCGCCGCGATGGATATCCGCCGACGCTGCCTGGACCATTTTTCCATCATCATGGCGGAGCAGCACTACGGAGACTGTTACAAGCAGCTCACAAACCCGGACTCGGTGCCAGTTCGAACCGAGGCTCCCAACCACAAAAAAACTCGAGTCTTTCACCTCGTCAATGACCTCGGTTACGGTGGTGCGCAGGTGCTACTGAAACGGCTTTCGATTGGCCTGAAGCAGAAGGGGTTCGAGCAATGCGTCGTCTCCGTGCTTCCTTTGGAGAAAATAGGCAAGCTGGCACCCGAGTTTGAAAATGCGGGCATCCCGGTGTTTTCCCTTGGCGTCAGCGGCCCTATTTCCGGGCTCCGGGGCGTGGTCAGATTTGCTGCCATGATACGCGAACAGCAGCCCAATTTAATCCAAACCTGGTTGTTCCACTCCGCACTTATCGGAGAGTTGGCGGCGTTGCTCTCGATGCGGGATACCAAAACCCTCTGGAGCATCCACCACACCCTGTTAGGCAAGGAATCCTCGAAATTTGCCACCCGCGCCGTCCACCGCGTGCTTGCCTGGATCTCGCCCGTGATGCCCCAAAAAATCATCTATTGCTCCAAGGCTGGCCTCGACCTCCACCATGACTGCGGATTCGACAGATCCAAATCGGAGCTTATTTTCAACGGCACCGATACCAATACCTACCGCCCCGATCCCGAGGCCAAGGCCGCATTGCGCAGCGAGCTGGGCATCCCCGCCAACGCGCCACTCATCGGCATGGCCGGCCGGTACCACCCGCAAAAGGATTTTCCCAACCTGCTTCGGGCCTTCGCCATTGTTCAGCAAGCGGTGCCGGATGCGCACCTGTTAGCCTGCGGCCCGGAAGTCAGCCGGGACACTGTCGCCTTGCGTGAGCTGGCCGATGCCTGCCCGTCGCCCGGTCAGGTTCACCTGATCGGCCCGCGCCGCGATATGGCCGCCATTTACCCGGCGTTCACGCTTGGTGCACTCAGCTCCTGTGAAGGCGAGGCATTTCCACTGGTGCTGGGCGAGGCGATGGCTTGCGAAGTTCCCTGCATCGCCACAGATGTTGGCGACTCCGCGCTGATCATCGGCGACACCGGCAGGGTGGTGCCACCGCGAAACCCGGAAGCGCTAGCCGCTGAAATGATTCTCCTGCTCAAACTCTCCGAGAATGAATTGAAGGAACTTGGCAAAGCCGCCCGTCAGCGCGTGCGCCGGAATTTTGCCCTCGATACCTACATCAATGCGCACGCCTCCCTTTACAATCGGCTATCTGTCATGCAGGGTATTTGCGGTTCCGGGCGAAAGCTCGATCCTCCCCCCCCCGTTCTAATAGCGACGAGCCCAGCTTTCATCCCCAAAATGAAACCAAAAGCACCAGCCGCCTAGTATCCGCCGATCAAGCATCCCCCCACAATGCACCCCCCCACCAAATTGCAGCGAGCACTCGCATGTACCACCTTCGCCATGGCGGCGCTGTGGTTGTGCGCGCTTGCGCACGCAGGTCGGAATATCCAGGTTTGGACTGCGCCGGCGATGACTCGGGTGACCCTAACCGAAAAGCCGGGGATCGAAACTTCAGACGCCATCACCATCCATGCCTGCCGGAACGAACGGGAGTCCGCCCAGGTGATCGTGCGCGGCACGGCGGCGCAACTTTCCAAGCTCATCTACCAGTTTGAGCCGTTGCTCTCGCCGCATGGCAGCTCACTGCCCGCACCGGCTGTCTGCCAGGAATTTGACGTGCGCATCAGCCACAGCTCACCGGACGCTCCGCTTCCTGCCGGTTGGTATCCCGACGCACTCGTGCCCATGGCCGGTGAAGAGTCGCCAAGCCTCGCGTCATTCAGGGGTGAAACAGGGGATGTGAACCTGAGATTGTGGATCGACTGCCATGTGCCTGCATCCCAAGCACCCGGGAAATATAGCGGGAAAATGCTTTTGCGCGATAGTGAGAACGGCGAGCTGTTAGGCAGTGCAAGGATCACCGTGCATGTGCGCCCGGAAACACTGCCCGACAAACCGACGCTGAAATCCTACCTCGGCCTCGAAGAGCACCGAATCGCGCGCATCCATGGGCTGGACCGCAACAAGAACGGTGTCGCCCTGGCCCAGGTGATGGATGATTATTACCAGCTCTTGATCGACAGCAGGCTGCAGCCCGGATTGTTGTTCGCCTCCAGTCCGCCAATCGGCAATGACGGTGAGTTGCTCTGGACCCTCCCAGCCAGCGATACCCTGCCTGCGCCCGCCGCGATTGTTGGAAAATACCTACGCCCCGGTGGTGGCATGAACTGCCTGCACCTACCAATGTGGCGTGACTATCCCTTTGCAGATCCGCTTGGTGATGACCGTCAAAAAGCCGTCGATTACCTGGCAGAGCTGGCCAGTCTCACCCGCCGCACATCAGCGGATGCCTCCTTGTTCTTCTCCGTCGGGCGGCTGGACGAGCCAGACACCGCCCAGGCCTATCAGAACATCCGCGATTGGGCGTCGTTGGTGCAAGATGCGGCCAAAACGGCAGGCACTCCAATCAAGTTTTTTGTCACAGAGCAGCCACAGCCACAGCAAGCAGATTGGGGATCGCTGGCCGGTTCCGTTGACATCTGGGCGCCGCAGGTGATGTGGGCCTGGGAAGACCTCGAAAGCAAAACCGGCAAGAGTATCATCGCCGGGCGCATCAAGGCAGGTGACGAAGTCTGGTGTTACCCGGCGCTGGCCCAATTCCGTGATCAGTGGAAGAAAGAAAAAGGCAAAACCGACATGGCCCGCGGCAGCTACCCGCCGGTCTGGCTGACCGATTTCCCGGCGGTGAACTACCGCATCCTGCCATGGATCTGCGCAGCCCACGGCCTTACCGGCATTCACTACTGGAACGTCTTTGAATGGAAAGACGGTGCTGATCCATGGAGCGACGCAGGCATTTTCACCATCGGCGATGAAACCTTCAACGGCGATGGGCTGCTGATCTATCCTCCTGCTCCGGCGCGACTCGTCGGCCGCAAAAAAGCTGCCGCGATGCAGCCCTGCGCTTCGATCCGCCTCAAATGGATTCGCGACGGCATGGAAGACTACGAGCACCTGCAACTACTCAAAGGCAACAACCCGGCCGCCGCTGCCGGCATCCTCGCCGGAATCGCCCGTGGTTTTGGCGACTGGGAAACGTCCGTCGCCAAAATCGAAGCAACCAGAATTTCCATCAGCAAAGCCTTAATGGATAACCCAACCATCAATCTTCACCCGCCTCCGTGACCTAACTCCCCCCAAACATTCCCCCCAAATGAAAACTACAACCATTGAACAATTCCTGCCCGATTTCAGGGTATCGCCAAAACTCATTCAAACCTTCAAAGGCCCGGGTAGAAGCCCGCTGCTTGTGACACGCAGGCTCTCAAGCCGCCAAGGCACCCCCGTGCTCAAGCTTGAGCGCATCAACACCGCCGCCGAGTTCTCCGCGCTGAAAGGCGAGTGGGACGCATTCCACCTCAAGACCCAGTCGCCGAGCCCTTTCCTTAGCTGGGACTACATCGATGTCTGGTGGAATGTCTATGGCCACAAAGGCTTCGATGTGAAAATGTACATCGCCCGTGATTCGAACAATAAAATTGTCGGGGCTGCTCCTTTGATGATCTCCCGGAAGGGCGCATTCGCCGGGGCCCGCAGCAATTTCCGCCACCTGTCGTTCCTCGGCGGGGTAGGGGATCAGCTCAGCGAATCCCTCGAGCTGCCTGCATTGCCAGGCTATGAGATCGCCATCGGGGAAGCCACCGCGGAGCTGATCAGGCGCGAGTTCAGCGGCCAGTGGGATGTATTCTACTTCTACCAGGTGCCACACGACTCCCGCTCGACCAATGCCATGCTGCGTAAGCTCGCGGGCGCAGGGATCGGCATCAAAACCGTTACCTCGGAAAAATCCCCCTACTTGCCGGTTAGCGGAACTTGGGATGAGGCCGTTACAAAGCGATCCAAAAAAACCCGGGAAGTGATCCGCAAAACTTACACCAATCCGAGAGACAAGCACCTGCACAGGCGCCTGACAGTGGGCGAGCACATTAGCTTTGAAAAGGCCTATGAGGAATTGGTCCGCCTCGCGGAAGCCCGGTGGGGCGACGAGGCACTGCGCGCGTTCCATACGCCCGAATTCGTGGATTTCCACTGGAAGCTGGCTCCCCGGCTGTTGAAACAAGGGAAAATGATGTTTGGCCTGATTGAAATCGACGGTCAGTTTGCTGGCGCTGTTTATGATATCATCTTCAACAACATCAAATGGACCTATCAAGTTCCTTGGGATCCGGCCTTCCGTAATGCCGCCGTTGGTGTTAGCCTGTCCCTCTGGTCCGTGGCTGACGCCTATGAAAGAGGCTTGGATGCCGTCGATTTCCTGCCTGGTGAATCAGGCTTCAAAGACAGATGGGCCAAGGATCACCGCGTTCTGAATACATATGAGGCTGCCTGCCCGCGCAGCATGGGAGGCACCCTGTTCTCCCTGGCTCGTGGCATCGACCGATTACTCAAACATAAAGCAAAACCACCCGCCGCCCTCTGCTATGAATAACCCATCCTCCAAAGATCGCATCAGTTTGGTCGAAGCCGGAGCTTCCTCCCTGGCTCCCTATGCACAGCAGTATGCCATCCTGGCACCCGGTTCCAACACCGGCCTGGGCCGATATCGTCCCGATTCCAACAATGGCGTGCAGCGCGCCGTTTTCAGCGTCGAAGAGATTCTCGGCCATCTGCGGAAATACGGGCTGCTCTCGGCAATTGTCGGAGTGTTGTCCGCTGTCGGCATCTACAGCTACGTGCAATCCCGCCCGCCCGTGTACGAGTCCACCGCCGTGGTGTTGCTGCGCCAAGCCTACGGTAACCAGCTTAACCTCGAAACAATCAAATCCGAGGAACAATCCGAATATACCCTGCCGCAGCTTGTGAACAACCTGCGCAATGAAATCGGCTCGGACAAATTCAGACTGAGCCTCTACGAAGGCATGGTTCCGGGCATGCGCGGAAAAATCATCGGCAAAAAATCGGGCGAAGAGCTGGCGATGGACGAGCAGACCCTTTTTCTGGACCGCCTGTCGGATCAAGTCAGCATCGAAGTGCTCAAGGACTCCCACATGGTTTCAGTAACCATGAAAAACGCGGACAAGAATCTCGCCGCCGAGCTGGCCAGCGCCTACGTGAAACATTTTTCCGAATACACCCGGGAGGAGGACATGGCAGGCACGCGCAAAGTTGCGGAATTCCTCCAATCCAGAGCTGATGATATGCTGGTACGGGTGAAAAATCTTGAATCCGAGCTGATGGACTACCGTGAGAAAGAGGGAATCCTCGCCGGTACAGCCGATTCTGATTTCGCCGTCAACCAGGTGAACGACCTCAACAGGCAGCTCGTTGAAGCCAAGCTGGAGCAGGAGAAACTCGAGCAAGCCGTGGAGATTATCACTGCCGCCGGAGATGATCCCGAAGACCAACTGATGGTGCCGGTGCTGGCGGAAAACACCGTCCTGGCGAACGCCTATGCCAAGGTCTCCGATGCACGTTCCGAGGTGGAGACTCTCTCCACCACCCTCGGACGCAAGCACCCGAACATGATCGTGGCGATGAGCAAAGAGGCTTCCGCCTTGGATAACCTACGGAAACTGGTCGCCCAGACGGTGGGCGCCGTGCAGCGCCAGCTCAAGACCACCACCAGCAAAGTGGCCAGCCTGGAGGAGAAAATCAGCGAATCCAAACAGGACGTCAGGCTCGCCAGCAACAAATCGATCAACCAGGAACTCAAGGAAGAGCAGCTCACTAGCGCCCGCGAACTCTATAGCAGCCTGCTGCGTCAGATGAACGAGGCGAAAATCGCGCTCCAGTTCAGCGGCATCGACCGCGTGCGTGTCACCGAGGTGGCGATGCCGATGCGTGATCCCGTTTTCCCGCGCAAGTCTCTCTCCGCCGTACTCGGCGCAGTGGTCTTTGGCAGCTGTTTTTTCGGCATCCCACTGACAATTGGTTTCGGGAAAAGGGCGTTGGAAATGGGCAAATCCATGGAGCGGCAGCCTGCCGCAAAAGCCATCGCGGCCAAAGCCGGAGATCCGGGCGCGGCGGCAGCAAGGATACCTGTGGCAGCCATCATCCCGCAAGCAGGGCAATCTTGCAAACCGCAGAGCTACCAGACACTGGTGAATTTCTCGCGTGGAGATACCTCCAGTCCCCGCGACTGGGTGTGCAATGCCAGTGATGCCGGAACCCGCTCCAGCGCAGAACTCAATGCCTATCTCACGCGCTTGATCGGCGGATCCGGCGGAGCGCGCGGCTTGATCGTGACAAGCAATCATCATGATCCAGCAAAAACCCTTTCCGCCGCAGCTTTGTCACTTGTCGCCAGCAGGCTCGGGCTGCGCACGCTGTTGGTCAGCAGTGAAAAGCTGACACCCGCGATGGCTCCGGAAAGAACCATGATCAACAGCAATCCGCAGGACAAGTCAGCCCAGGAGATGTTAGCTCCATTCACCACGGAGTGTGAGGGACTATACTTCATCACGGACGATGCATGGAAACGCATTCCCGGACTTTGCTTGGAAACCCTGGTCAATGCCCATCATTGCGTGGACCTGTTAGTGCTCGATGCGCCGCTTGTTTCCGCGGAGGCGGATCTCGGAATGATGTCGAGTTTCGCCGCCAGCATTGTGCTCGTGCGCAATAGCTCGGAAGTTTACGACCACGTCAGTCAACAAGCCCATTTCCGGCGCATTCTTCCAGCTTGCACCGTGGCCGGGGAGTTCCTCATCAATGAATGAGAGACGCTCTCATGCTTGATCCACGCCGAGTGTCAAATCGAGCGCCTGCATGATGCCGAAGGAACTCCCCTAGATGAAGCCCTACCTGAAAATTGCGGAATCCACGATGCCGGATGGCACCCATTATTCGCTTCATAAACATGACGGGAAAATCTATCTGAAATACAACGGTTACGAACTGATGAGCACGGCGCTGACCTTTTCGGAGCAGCAGCTTGCGGATCTCGGCTGCCAGGACTTGCTTGAGGGCAAGGCGTCCAGGCCGGCACATCCCAGGGTTTTGATTGGCGGGTTGGGTTTGGGTTTTACACTCAAGAGAACTCTTGAACTGATCGGCAGCCCGGCGACGGTGGATGTCGCCGAGCTGATGCCTCCGTTGATCGAATGGAACCGGACCCATCTGGTGGAATTCAACGGCCCCTTGCTGGAAGATCCACGAACCGTGATCATCCAGGGCGATCTCTTCGACATCGTCTCAAAGAAGAAACCCGGATACTACGATGCCTTGCTTCTCGACATCGACAACACCCCGGACGATCTGATCACGAAGGGGAATGCCCGCCTGTATTCGCCGGGATTTCTGGAGAAACTGCGGCACGTGATCACGCCGCAGGGCTGCATCGCCTACTGGCTTTCGGAGCCGGCTCCGAAGTTCAAGAAACTCCTGATCAAAGCCGGTTTCTCAGTGGAGGAGTTTGCTTCAAAGACGCATGAAAGGGCGAAACGGTCGAGGCATTGCCTTCTGCTCGCCCGCCGCAAGTCGTAGCCTTTGATCGCTTCAGTAGACTTGCATTGAAATGGATGGGCTTACAGTATTCACCCCATGGCTGATATTAAGCGGGCTCTCAGGAATATCCCGGAAAAGCAAGCAGGCGAAGAGCCCGCCAATGAGGGGCAAAAAGGCTATCTGCGTAGGTTTGGGTATTTTTCAGAGAAGCTGATCAAAGATTTGGGAACGCTGCAGTCGTCCTACCTGATCGACCAGGCTGAATTGATCAAAGAGGAAGGCTCCGCGAATATCGATGCATCGCAGAAAAAGCCGCGCAAGCTAATCGGATTCGTGCGTTTGATCTTTCTCCTCGCGGTTCTCTTTTTGGTGATCGTGATGGGGAGAAAATTTCTGAAATCAGGGAATGAAGATGCGACCAATCATTCCGAATCCGAAAGCGAACGAAGTATTCCTGAAGATCCGGAAAAGGCCGGGGAACAGAAAGCTACCGAGAAGCTCGAGCCAGAGGGGCAGGCAGCTCCGGCCACCGGGCAGCTCTCGGAATCCGTCGGGAAATCTTCCAATCTCGCGTTGATTCAGTATCCGGTGATCGTTGTTGCCTCCGAAAGTTTCGATCTCCTGAATAACGAGGGAAAGGAAACGCCGATTGCCGCAGGCACTCCGATCAAGTTGGTTAAACGCTCGGAGTTGGGCACGTTGACGATGGAAATCGGCGGAAAACTTTTCGTAGGAAACGAATCCAGGCTCCTCGGAAAGATCAGATTGGAGTGACCGCCAACCGATGGCCGGGTTCATTATCCCGCCACCGGCTCTCACTTCGCGAGCAACCGGATCATGGCCTTGCCCATGGCTTCGCCGACGTCCATGTAGGTTTCGGCGTTGCCGCCGTAGTGGCTGTTGCCGCTGCCGCCTTGGGAGAGGGGGTTGGCATAGACTGTGGCAACATTGCCCTTGAACTCGGGGAACTTGCCCTTTTCCCCATCGACCGCGAACTGGGCATCGGTCACTTTGCCTTTGTTGCCACCTCCGCCCTTCGTGGCCTCGCCTAGGGTTGCGAGGACGAACTTCGCGTTCGGGGCATCGAAGTCCTTGCGCAACTGCTTGATGAATTGGACGAGATTCTTTTCGTAGCGCTCGGAGTCCGGGGCGTTGCCGCTGTCCTTTTCGCCCTGCCAGAAGAAGAATCCCGCGATCTCGTATTTCGTCGCCCCGGGGTAATATTCGTCGAGGTCGGAAAGCACCTGCTTCGCGCCTTCGACGTCGTCGTCGTATTGCTTTCCTGCATACCAGCCAGCGCCCGTCGGTATTTCGCCGTTGCCCTTGGGATCCTCGGGAGTGCCACGGTAACCGGGAATTGTTTTTCCCTCGAATTCCCAGGGCTCGCTTCCCGGGGGAAGCAGATCCCAACCGAGGCTGCGGTTTCCGATGCAGCTTTTCAGGATCATCACCGGCGCGTCCGTGACTTGCCCGAGGGTATGCCCGATGCCGAACTCAGGCCCCAGGCTGTTCCTGTTGGTGACGCTCATCCAATCGTTGTGCTGGAGACCCAGGGACATGATGAAAACGTTGCGGACATCCTTCCGCACGGACCAGCCGCCGGTTTCGTCCACCATGTAGGGGTATTTCTGCTTCGTTTTCACCGCTTCCTCCAGGGACGCGATCTTGCCCAGACCCACCATGTTCGACTGGCCGAGCAGGATATAGACCTGCACCGGTTTGCTCATGTCCGCTTCCTTGCCGTCCGGAGCGGGCAGGGTGTCGGGGAGATCCTTGGCGATGACGGCTGAAGATCCGCCTGAAGGCGGTGCAGCGGTCGGCTTGTTGCCCTCGGCCTCCAACCAGCTGATGTCATCCTTGGAGAGGACCTCCTTCTTGAATGTCATCGCGGAGCCACCACCAGCGATGACCACCACCATCCCGGTGGCCTTATCAAAGGATTTCAGTTCACCCTCAAAGGTCTTCGTGCCGTCCGAACTTGTCCATGTGCGTGCCTGTGCCCCGGAAAGGAGCATGCTCGTGAGGATCGCCGTGGCAAAGGATTTGTGGAAGCGGAATGTATTGCGGCTCATGCTGGGTTCGAATGTGTGTTCGGCTATTTGCAAACTGAATTTAATGCAGGCGGGGGAATGTTCACACAAAAAAATGGAATGGTCAGGTTTGTATGGATTTCTAGCTCATTCGAGAGTGACGCCACTACAAATGGTAGACTACCTTTTGTGCTGCCCGCTGTTCCGCTTTCCCTAGCTTGGTCGCCCTGCCTTCTGAAAGGTAGCGGGCTTTTTTATTGCATCCTCCCGACCGGAGGATAAAACCCCGCAGGGGTGACGCACTGAAAAGGCCAGCTCCGAAAAAAGTTAGTGCGATATTCCTGCATTCAAACGAGGAAACGTCACTTGCCGCTGTAGCTCAGGGGTAGAGCAGCTCATTCGTAATGAGCAGGTCGTCGGTTCAAATCCGACCAGCGGCTCCACGTGAAAAATGAACTGGCAACCCTTGCCATCCAGAGTTTGGGCGGGACGCGCTTAGGAGCCGTTCATTGCTGAACGACCCCTTGCCGCGCACGATGAGTTCGAGTTGGTTTTCTAATTCTTCCGCTTCTGATTCTCTTCCTCGGCTGTAGCCTTGCCGCGATCCTTGTTCTCCGAGGATTTCCCATTTGGTTCACGCGGTGGCTGTGGGGCAGGGGCGGCTTCAGGCTTTTGATTCTGTTTTCTCTCAGGTATCACTTCTCTTTGTGGTTCCGGCTGGCGTTTCGATGGGGCTTCCGTTCGTCTGTCTGGCGCTGGCTCCGCTTTTTGACGGTTTTTTGATTCAACCTTGGGTTCTCTCGGCGGATCAGCTTCCCGGCGCTCGGTCGGTGCCTCTTTTTGATTGTTTTTTTGCATCTTCCCTTGATCCTGTTCCGGTTTGTTGGGGCGATCCTGGTTGGGCTTTCTTCTCTCACCATTTCCGTCCGGCTTCGCTTCGGGTTTCTTATCTTTGTTAGGTTCAGCCTGTGCTTCCGGACGGGGGGTATCCTTTTTCTTCGGCATGTCATTAGGCTCCCGGTTCTTGCCATGCTCACGTTCCGTTCCGTTGGTATTTTCTTCTGGTTCCTTGTCGGGTTTGCCGGGATTGTCCGCCTTTTTCGATTGCCTGTCACGTTTGCCCGGATCTCCCGTCTCGGAAATAGTTGGGGTGAGGCGCTTTGGCGGCACGTCTTTTCCTTTCAATTGCTCAGAACGTTCCGCCGCAAATGGTGATTTTTCGCGTTTCTCCCGGGTCACTTTGTCAGCCTTCTCCGACTTATCCATAGGCTTGTCCTCAAGCTCCCGGCGCTCCTGTCCGTAATCGCGGATCTGCTTGCGCTGTTCCACGTATTTGTCCCGGCTTTTTTTGTCCACCTCTTGGAATCGCTGGCCGGATTCGGCTTGCTTGGCATAGAGTTCCAGAGGTTGGGCGATGGCGTATTTGTCGCGCTTGTTTTTGCCCCTATCCGGCCTGTTTTGCATCGCAGCCCAGGTGTGGGCGGGGCGGTCGTCTTCGTTGTCCCGATAGTAATTGAAATCGTTGATCCTGTTGCGATCCCAATCGCGATCGTCCCGGTGCTCCCAGCGGTTGTGGGAATAGATCGGATCATAGCCGCGACGCCCGGAGAAATAGGAATGCGAGGCATAGTAGCCGTTGTCGCGATAACTTGGGGTATAGTAATCGCCGAAATAGTAGTGACCGTATGAGGGACGCACGAAGAGGTGATCCAGCAAGACATTCAGGCTGATGGCAAGGGCGGGCGTGTAGGAGTAACCGGGACGGCGATAGCCATCGCCATGAAAGCGCACGGGTGCGAACATCACTCCGCGTCGGGAGACATTGTAATCCCAGTATCCGTCGATGAACACATAACCGCGGCGAGTCCATTGGTAATGGGCGGGAATCCAGATCCAGTCCTGTTGGGCAGGTTCCCAATAGCCCGGCGTCCATCCATAGCGATCATCACGGTGTGACCAGTTGCCAGAAATCCAGATGTCATTTTCGGACTGTGCCGCGATGTTCGGTCCCGATTCGAGCGATTTGGGAGGGCGGGGAAGATAAGCGACTTCCTGTGTTTCCTCGTCAGCCCAATAGCCCGATGTCCATTGCGACTGATCGTCCGCCTGGCCCCAATATCCGGGGTTCCACTGGCGGCCCGGGGGGAGTTTTCTCCAGATTCCGCTGATCCAGATGAAATCGTCCTGATCTTCATCCCAAGCCCAGTAACCGGGGATCCAGGAAACATTGTCGCCTTCCAGCCGTTGATCGGGCGGAATCTCCTCGATCATTTCCGGCGGAGATCCGTTGATCAGGATGCCGGGCTCGGGATTGTAGCTTACGGAGCTGGCGAAGGCCTCATGGACTGGGCCGCGGGTAAGTTCCTCGGTCTCCTGTTGTTGGGCGGGAGCCTGTGCAGGGCTGAGGATCACGCCAGCCGATAGGAGTGTGGTGATCGATGCCAATATGTTGAGATATCTGGAATTCATGGGTAGTTATGGTTGATTGTTTCTTACCTGACTGTGGCTGTTTTTCACCAGGGCGCAACACCATCGGTGTGAAAATCGCAGCCGCTGCGGAAATATCATGCGGATTTGGATAAAGGGTTTCTCAGGAGGCCTTAAACATGGCACCGCCGAAACGCGCCAAAACTCCGCCGACGATGAGGAACCACCCAAGTGACGCTGGAACCAGCGCCTGTTCTTTGGTAGCGGATTTCGCAGCGGGCGACCCCATATCCAGAACCGTTTTTTGCCCGGTTATGGAAGAGTCCCGATAGATGAGCACTCCCGAGCCGAACAAGAGCATGGCAATTCCGATGATGGTGAGGGTTTTCCTTTTCATGATCGTATAGCGCTGTTGTGGCCGGACTATCTGAGAATCTTACGGCCTTGGATGAGCCTGACGAGGATCACGATGATGGCGATTACCAGCAGGATGTGGATCAGGCCACCCATCGTATAGCTGGTGACGAGTCCTAGCGCCCACAGGACGAGGAGGATGATTGCGAATGTCATTAACATGGCTTTTGTCTTTCGGTTTGGATTGTTGTGGAACGGAACGTCCCGTTCGGAACCCGGCGGATCATGCATCCCGGAATTTTCCCTTGGCGCTAACCACTCGTTACAACCATAGCCCCGGATGGTGAAAATGATGTAGGGTGAAACCCTACTTTTGTCCCCATCGCATGCGCCTATTGACTGCGATTATAGCTGGGAATGCCGGGCAGCAGAATGCAGCCTCTCCCTGTATGGCCGCGACCGGAGATCGCCGCTACGTTCCTATCATGTCACCTTGGGATCGGACAATGTGGAGTCAACTCTTCGTTCGCCCGATGCGTTGGGTTTCCTTGGTCATGGCAATGCGGGGGGTATCTGATCGATCAACTGCCGTAATTGGTCCAGATTCACAGGCTTGACCAGATGGGCGAAAAAGCCTGCCGCGCGGGACAGGTGCAGATCCCCCTCCATGCCATAGCCGCTCAGCGCGATGCCGGGGACCGGACGCTGCCGCTGCAGCGCCCGCATCAAATCCAGCCCGCTGCCATCAGGCAGGCCGAGATCGCTGATGACCGCATCAAAACGCTCCGTCCTATGAATCGCGAGCGCCTCCTGCACAGTCCCAGCGGTTGTCACCTGATGACCTTTGAGGGTTAGAAGCCGCTGCAGCACCTGGCGGGTCGCCTCGTGATCCTCGACAATGAGCAGCTTCCGCGTGCGCACAGGCACCTCGCCCGGTTCCGTGACGGCGGCCGTGGCGACGGGCGGCGTGTCGATTGTGAGGAGTTCCACAGTAAAGGCCGAGCCGCAGTTGAGCCCCTCGCTCTCGGCTCGGATTTCACCATCATGCGCGGTGATGATGGCCTGCGAAATCGCCAGCCCCAGCCCCAGGCCGCCAAAGCGGTGCTGGCCTGCGATGGCACCTTGCTCGAAGGCATTGAAAATGTGCGGCAGGGTTTCGGCGCCCATTCCGATGCCGTTGTCCTCGACGCTGATGACAATCCGGCCGTCGGCGTCATTAACCGTGCTCACGCTGATGCCGCCGCCGCCCGGTGTGAATTTGACCGCGTTCTTGAGGAGGTTCCAGAACACCTGCTGGATCCGCGTTGGATCCACCAGCGCGTGATGCCGCACGGCCTCCAGCCTGAGCACGATCTGCACCTGCTTGCCCAGGCGGTCGCTGCGGATGATCTCGTTGGCGTGGCCGAGGATGGCGTGCAGATCGGTGATCAACGGCGCGAGGATCAGCTTGCCACGGCTGATGGTCGTGAGGTCCAGCAGGTCGTCGATTAGCTGCGCCTCGAGTTCGATGTTGCGGCGCATCATGGAAAGCTGCTCGCGCACCTCCGCCGGTAGCGCCGGATCTTCCGCCAGCGCGCTGGCGGTCATCAGCACAGGGGTCAAAGGGGTGCGCAGTTCATGGCTGAGTGCGGCGAGGAAATCGTCCTTCGCTTTGCTGGCGGCTTCCGCGTGATCCTTGGCCTCGATCAGCGCATTTTCCGCACGCTTGCGGTCGGTGACGTCGCGGGCAGCAGCAAAGACGCCGAGCACGTTGCCACTCACGTCCCTGTAAACGGAGGCGTTATAGAGCACGTCGGTGAGGCGCCCGTCCTGGTGCCGGATAGTGAGTGGGTAGTCGGTGACGAAGCCCTTCGCGAAGCTCTGCTGGTAGCCCTCGCGCGCCCTCTCGGGCTCGGTGAAATAGTCGGAGAAGTCGGTGCCGATCAGCTTCTCCCGCGCCATGCCGGTCACTTTGATCGAACCCTCGTTGACATCGGTGATCTTGCCTTCCGCGCTGATCGTGGCCATCGGGTCGGGACTCGCCTCGATGAGGCTGCGGACATACTGGGAGGCCTGCTTGCGGGCGGTATTGTCGGAGCCGATCAGCAGATAGCCGATAATGGCCTCCTGCGCATCGCGCAGCGCGGTGACGGACACGACCGCCGGGAAACGGCTGCCATCTTTGCGGATGTAGGTCAGCTCGTAGATGTCCTCGATGCCGCGCGAGGCTTTGAACACCAGGGCCTCGAAGCCAGGCGTAATCGGAGTGGCAAGTTCGACGCTGAGCTCTTTGGCGCGTGCTATCACTTCCAGCGGATCGGAAATATCAGCGGGTGTGATCTTGTTCATCACCTCGTCCGCCGTGTAACCCAGCATCCGCTCGGCACCGACGTTGAAGATCTGGATGACTCCCTTCGCGTCGGTGGCGATGCTCGAGAAGTTGGCGCTGTTGAAAATCGCGCTCTGCAACGCTCCGGCCTTGAGCAGCGCCTCTTCCGCCTGCTTGCGCGCGGTGTTGTCGGTGCCGATCAGCAGGTAGCCGATAATCGCTTCTTGAGCGTCGCGCAACGCGGTGACGGACACGACCGCCGGGAAACGACTGCCATCTTTGCGGATGTAAGTCAGTTCGTAGATATCCTCGATCCCGCGCGAGGCCTTGAACACCAGGGCCTCGAAGCCAGGCGTAATCGGAGTGGCAAGTTCGACGCTGAGTGCCTTGGCGCGTGCGATCACTTCCTGCGGATCGGAAATATCAGCGGGTGTGATCTTGTTCAACACCTCGTCCGCCGTGTAACCCAGCATCCGCTCGGCACCGACGTTGAAGATCTGGATGACTCCCTTCGCGTCGGTGGCGATGCTCGAGAAGTTGGCGCTGTTGAAAATCGCGCGCTGGAGCGCTCCGGCCTTGAGCAGCGCCTCTTCCGCCTGCTTGCGCGCGGTGTTGTCGGTGCCGATCAGCAGGTAGCCGATAATCGCTTCTTGAGCGTCGCGCAACGCCGTGACGGACACGACCGCCGGGAAACGGCTGCCATCTTTGCGGATGTAGGTCAGCTCGTAGATGTCCTCGATGCCGCGCGAGGCTTTGAACACCAGGGCCTCGAAGCCAGGCGTAATCGGGGTGGCAAGTTCGACGCTGAGTGCCTTGGCGCGTGCGATCACTTCCTGCGGATCGGAAATATCGGCCGGCGTGATCTTGTTCATCACCTCGTCCGCCGTGTATCCCAGCATCCGCTCGGCACCGACGTTGAAGA
>Ga0163144_10003813_pt1 | contig 34339 bp, 36 predicted proteins | sample OliLak19BULKMAT1_FD_123175 | JGI IMG/M metagenome (GOLD analysis project Ga0163144, IMG submission 123175) | Freshwater microbial mat bacterial communities from Lake Vanda, McMurdo Dry Valleys, Antarctica - Oligotrophic Lake LV.19.BULKMAT1 | ecosystem: Environmental > Aquatic > Freshwater >...
ATGTTGCCGGTGATGTTGCCGGTGATGTTGCCGGTGATGTTGCCGGTGATGTTGCCGGTGATGTTGCCGGTGATGTTGCCGGTGATGTTGCCGGTGATGTTCGTGGTCGAGACAAGCTCGGTGTCGGCGGCGTGCGTGGCGCCGGCATCGAGCGGCGGAAGCATCAGCCGGCGCCACGACGACAGGAGACCCGTGACCACCGTCAACGGCGCCGCGACGGTGGCGACCGAACTGAAGGCCTGCCAACCCGCATCGTCCGCCGATGCAGGACGCGTCGCAGCCAGCAGCAGCAGGCCGCCGATCCATGCTCCCACGCTCAACACGTGAACCGAATCGGCGGCGCGCGAAAGTAGTGGATATGTGTCGTCTGCCGCCGAGTGACCAAGACCACTCATCGCGATCGCCACGCCCAGCACGAACGCTCCCGTGACGACGCGTGGCGCGCGCAGCGCCGTCGCCATCGCCCCGCACAGGACCGTCGCCGCGAGTATCGACCAGCCACGTCCCCACGACGTCTGTGTCAGAAGCATCGTCGCATCGGCCACAGTGCGCGCAAGCTCCATGTCGTGCGCCTGCCGCAACAACATTGCTGCCAACGCGACGATCGCCAGCAGCCACGCCGACATCACCAGCGCTCGCGCGCGACCGTCGCGCAACTGTCCATCACTCTCCACCTCGACCCGCTCCCGCGCACGGCCGACCCGCGCGAGTTGCCACGCCAGCACCATCTCGCCCACGACGATCAACGAGCCCACGTAGAGCAGCAGGCGCGCGACCGCAGCGAGTGTCATGCGTTACTTCGCAGCGCCGACTTTGAAATTGATCGTGCCCTTGACAATATGACCGTCTTTGGACATCGCCTTCCATGTCACCGTGTAGGCGCCATTGGACAGCGGCTTGACCAACTTGGCGATGAGCGGCGCGGTCCTGGCAGTATCGCGTGTGAGAGCCTGCAGGGCCACGACCGCGCCATTGCTGGTGGTCAGCGCAATCTTGCTGCCCGGTGCTTCGGCCGGTTCGGAGAGCCACAGGCGGATCGCGTCAGGCGACGTCGCGTATACGCTGTCCGCCGAAGGCGACGAACGCACGAGGCGCAGATGGCGCATGGCGCCGCTCGGCGCCGCGACGAGCGACAATGCGACGGTGCAGGCGACGACGGCGACCAGTGCGCGAATCGCACCCGGTGTGGAGCGAAGGCGACGCGAAATCATCGTGATGTCCATCGTGATGTCCGTGGATTGGCGTATCGTGGTATTGAGCAGCAACGTGCTCTCGGTGAGCGATCGGAGCAAGGCGACGCCCGGTATTGGGCGCCGCTGCGATCGCGTGCCGCAGAGATTCCATTGACCCATCGGCGTCCGCTATTATTCCGGAATCATCCGCGCTTGCCGTCCCGTGAGCGCATTCACACGTATCCCCCACGGAGTCGTTCGACATGCGCATCTTCATCGCGGGCCTCACGGCCGCGACCCTCTTGGCCGCGCCGACAATCGCGTCTGCCCAGAAAGGCAAAAGCGGTGCCGAAGTGTACGCGACGTGTACGGCGTGCCATCAGGCGACGGGATTGGGACTGCCCGGTGCATTCCCGCCGTTGGCAGGATCGGAATGGGTGATCGGCAAGCCCGAAGTGCCGATCGCCATCGTGCTGCACGGCATGCAGGGCGAGATGACGGTCAAGGGCGCGAAATTCAACAGCCTGATGATGCCGTGGGGTACGACGTTCAGTGACGCGGACGTCGCCAATGTGGTCACCTACATCCGCTCGCAATGGGGCAACAAGGCGCCTGCCGTGACGCCGGCGCAGGTGGCCGCCGTGCGCACCGCGACCAAGGCCCGCAAGACGCAGTGGACGATGGCGGAGATCAAAAAGGCCTATCCGTAGATCTCGCGACGACGCAGCATCCAGCGTGAAAGCAGCTCGCCAACAAACCAGCCGAAGACGGCCGCTGCCACCGTGTCGCTGAAGTAGTGCGCGTTGGCCATCACTCGTGTGAGCGCACAGCCACCAGCGAGGGCGTACCAGAGCCATGCGGCGCGCGGAAAGACACGCGCCATCGCGGTGGCGCCGGCGAACGCCACGAGTACGTGGCTGCTCGGCAGGCCAAGTCCGCCGTTCGCAAACGGGCGCTCACTGAACGCGCGGAATACGTAACCGAACGTCTCGGCGTCAGGACGCAGTCGTCGGAATACCAGCTTCAACAGCTCGGCGACGGCTCCCCCGACGAGTGGCGCGAGAATCATCAAACCGCCGCGCCATCGCCAGCCGAGGGCCGGACGATCGTGCGTCCAGCAGCCGATCGCGATGATCAGCCACGTCGGCAGGTAGCCGATCGAGCGCAGCAGGCGACCCCAGTCACGTTCGTAGACGCGCGGATCGCGCCACGAACGCCAAGCCATCTCGTCGAGCAGATGCGCGACGACGATAGCGACCACGCCGATGGCGACCGGTCGCAGCCAGGCGCGGGGTGCTCGCGCGGATGGGACCGTCGACCTCTCAGTTGACAGCCTTGTGGTTGGCGCGGTGTCCGCCGCGCGTCGTGTGGACGTCATCGCGACGAAATCAAAGGCGGCAGAGCCCTGCACGCCACCGCTGAGCGCGGGCATATTTGTCGCATGCAACCGCGCTCGACACCGCACGCCGCTCAATGAATCAGATCGTGACACCACGCACGCCTGGAGTTCCATGACGCGTCGCATGACGAGTCGTATGCCACGATCCGTTCTGGTGATCGCGGCGGCCGCGACGGTCATCCTTGCGGGCTGCGGATTGGATCGTGGCTTTCACGGCGTCGCGGTGGACCCGCCGAGGCTGATGCCGACATTCGAGTTTCGCCGCGGCGATGGTTCGGCGTATCGCACGAATGCCGAAGCGAAGCGTCCAATGCTGGTGTTCTTCGGCTACACGCACTGCCCGGACGTCTGTCCAACCACGATGGCTGACTGGCAGCGTGTGAAGCAGGCACTGGGCGACGAAGCAGCGCGCGTGCGCTTCGTCTTTGTGTCGATTGATCCCGAGCGTGACACACCCCAAGTGGCGGACCGCTACGCGCAGCAGTTCGATGCGACATTTGTTGGACTCTCCGGCGATTCGGCGACGACCGCGCGCATTCAGGAAGCGTTTGGTGTTGCCTCGGTACGAGAGCCGGATACCAGGGCGTCCGGCTATCTGGTGAGCCATTCGTCGCAGGTTTTTCTGGTTGACGACACCGGTCGACTGGTCGCGCTCTATGCGTTTGGCAGGGGATGGGATGCGTTGCTGGCCGACGTGAAACAGCTGCTGTGATATCGCGCCTGGTGATATCGCGCCTGGTGCAGCCGCTGCGAACCACGCCGTGGATCGGACTGCTCGCTGCCACGATGATGGGGTGCGCCACGACGCAGGACCCGACGGCGGATGGTCCGCTGCGCGTGACCGATGCGTGGGTACGCGTGACGAACGTGAATCAATCGGGCGCGGCGTACATGACGATCGAGAATCGTGACTCCGGCGTCGTGTGGATCTCGACGGTGAGCACCACCAGCGCGCGCGCCGCCGACATGCACGAGACGATGCGGATGGATGGCGCAATGGCCGGGATGGTGCATATGACGCAGCTCGATTCGTTGTCGATCGCGCCAGGGAACCGTGCCACGCTCGCGCCCGGCGGCACACACATCATGCTGACCGGTCTGGTGCGTGCGTTTGCCGAGGGCGATACGCTCCCGCTCGCGCTGACGCTGACCGATGGCCGCACCACCGACGTGCGTGCGATCGTTCGTGCGCAGCAGCCGTGAGACGCGCATGAGGCGCGCGCTGATGATTGCGGGATTGGTACTTGTCACCGGTGCCGCCGCCTGGCTGACGTGGCCGCGTGCCGATACGGAGATTCGAGTTGCGCGCGGCGGCATCGCGACGGTGATTGATCGCTACGGGCGACGCCACCCACTGGGTGACACGGTGTTTGTAGGTGGCGTCGGCGCACGGCGTTCCGTGCGCGTGGTGAACGACGACACGGTGCAGCATCGGTTGGCGATGTTCAGCGCCGACGCCGGCGACTCGCGCGACTTCACGGTGCCGATCGGTGTGTACGGCGGCTACTGCTCCGCGCATGCGAGCACGAAGCGACTCACGTTTGTGGTGCGATGACGGGACTGATGCACGCGACAGATTGGCGCCCGATGGGCGAAGTGTTGGAGGAGGAACTGGTGGCCCTGCAGGCGGCGGGACTGCGGCGCACGCTGCGCGCGGTGCAGGAGCGTCGCGCGGGTACCGTGCTGCTCAATGGCGAACGCATCGCCGATTTTGCCTCGAACGACTACCTTGGTCTCGCCGCCGACGCGCGCGTGGCACGTGCGGCGAGTGCGGTCCTGCAGGCGGAGGGCACCGGAGCGGGCGCGTCGCGCCTGATCTCGGGGAATCATCCCATTCACGATTCGCTCGAGCGTGAACTCGCGCGTTACAAATCGTGCGATTCGACGCTCCTCTTCCCGTCCGGCTACATGGTGAACATCGGCGTGATTCCCGCGCTGGCCGGTCCGGGCGATGTGATCTACTCCGATGAGCTGAATCATGCGTCGCTGGTGGACGGCTGCCGTCTCTCGAAAGCAACGCTGCGTATTTTTCCGCACGCCGATATCGATGCGCTGCGCACGGCGCTCGCGGCCGATCGCGGGGCGTTCCGTCGCGCGTTGATCGTGGTGGAAGGGATATTTTCGATGGATGGCGACCTCTTTCCACTCGACGCGCTCGTTCCGCTGGCGCGTGAGTTCGGCGCCTGGACGTATGTCGACGATGCACACGGCACCGGCGTCCTCGGTGCAACGGGGCGCGGCACCATCGAACACTTCGGCATGTCCGGCGAGATCGACGTGGTCGTCGGGACGCTGGGCAAGGCGCTCGGCACGTCCGGCGCGTTTGTTGGCGGGTCGCAGGTGCTGATCGAGTTCCTCACCAGCCGCGCGCGGTCGTTCATCTTCACCACCGGAACACCACCGGCACTTGCCGCGGCAACGCTCGAAGCGATGCGCTTGTCGCAGGTGGAGTCGTGGCGGCGAAGCGCGGTAGTCGATCGGGCGCGGCATCTGCGCGATCGGTTGCGACAGGGTGGTCGACAGATCAGCGGCCTCGCGCACGGGCACATCCTGCCCATTTTGATTGGCGATCCGAATCACACCATGCACATTGTCGCCCACATGCGTCGTCGTGGTTTCCTCGTGGGCGGTGTGCGGCCGCCGACCGTCGCGCCAGGCACATCACGACTGCGCGTATCGGTCTCGGCGCTGCATCCGCCGGAGCTGGTGGATGCGTTGGCGGCGAATTTGTTGGACGTGTTGCGCGGAGTGTCCGCATGAGTCCGAACACTCGACTCGACGAGGAACCGTTCGACGATGACGATGCCGAGTTGGATGAGTCGCCGGAGTCGACAGCGGAGGCGACGCGCGAACTGACGCAGGAGCAGCGCGTGTTGATGCATGACGCGGCGTACGTGTGGCATCCGTACACACAGCATCATGCGGCGCCGATCCCGGTGCCGATCGCGCGTGCGCGCGGGGCGTGGTTGTACGAGCCGAACGGCCGTCCGATTCTCGACGCGATCTCGTCGTGGTGGGTAACGACGCACGGACATTGTCAGCCGGAGATCGTCGCGGCGATCGCCGAACAGGCGGGCATACTCGATCAGGTCATTTTCGCGGGCTTCACACACGAACCGGCAGCGATGCTGGCCGCGGCGCTCGTGTCGAAACTGCCGCAGGGGCCCGATCATTTCCTGTCGCGCATTTTCTTCTCGGACAACGGCTCGACGGCGGTGGAAGTGGCGATCAAGTTGTCGCTGCAGTCGTTCGCCAATCAGGGCAAGCCAAAGCGACTCATCGCGGCACTCGAGCACGCGTATCATGGCGACACGTTTGGCGCGATGGCGGCGGGCGCGCGCGGTGTATTCACGCAGATGTACGAGCCGCTGCTGTTCGAGGTCGCGCGTCTACCCGATCCGTCGGAAGGTGACACGTTGCGTGCACTCGATGCACTGATCGCGTCGCGTGGCAGCGAACTGGCGGCGGTGATCGTCGAACCGCTCATACTTGGTGCAGGCGGCATGCGCGTGTGGGATGAGCGCGTGCTGCAGCAGATGCGCGCGCGAACGGCGGCGGCGGGCGTGCATCTCATCGCCGATGAAGTGATGACCGGCTTTGGTCGGACAGGCCCGCTGTTCGCGTGTCAACGCGCGGATGTGACGCCCGATCTGCTGTGCATGTCGAAGGGAATCACCGGCGGTGCATTGCCGCTCGGCGCCACTGCGGCGACGGAAGCGATCTTCGATGCGTTTCGCGACAGCGACCGAACGAAGACGTTCTTTCACGGCCATTCGTACACCGCCAATCCGCTGGCGTGCGCCGCGGCGCTGGCGTCGCTGGCGCTGTTCGATGACGAGAGTGAAGACCATCGCGTACGCATCGAAGTCGCGCAGGCGCGACACCTGGATTCATTACGTGGCACGCGCGGTGTGCGTGCAGTGCGCCAGCTCGGCACGGTGGCGGCGGTGGAACTCGAATCGGCGCCCGGGTATCTGAGCGAGGTCGGTCGCGAGTTGGCCGCGTTCGCGGTGCGCGAGGGGGTATTGTTGCGTCCGCTGGGGACTGTGGCGTACTGTCTGCCGCCCTACTGCACGACCGACGAGGAGTTGGACCGCGTGTACGGCGTGCTGCAGCGCTTCCTCGATGGGGAGCGGGCCGACATGCCCGGATCCGGAGGACCGGTGGATGACTGAGATCCTGCCGCTGCGACTCGGCATCACAGGTACCGACACCGGGATCGGCAAAACGGTCGTCGCCTGTGCCATTGCGGCGCGCGCCGTGCAGCAAGGGCTGCGCGTTGGCGCGATGAAGCCGATCGAGAGTGGCATCGATCCACGTGTTGAGGACGACGGCGCGCCGCGCTCCGATGCCGAACGGTTGCGCGCAGCGGCGAACAGCAGCGTGTCGCTGTCGCACATACGGCCCTATGTGCTCGAAGAACCGCTCGCGCCGATGGTCGCTGCGCAGCGCGCCGGCATCACGATCGACCTCGCCGCGCTCGACAGTGCCTTCGAAGCCGTCGCGACCGATCAGGATCTGGTCCTCGTCGAAGGTGCGGGTGGATTGCTGGTGCCGATCACGCGCTCGATCTCGTTTCTGGATCTGTTCGCACGCTGGCGCTGCGAACTGGTGATCGTGGCAGGCAATCGCCTCGGTGTGCTCAATCATGTCTTGCTCACGGTGCGCGCGGCCGAAGCAGCGGGCGTCACGGTGCGCGCGGTGGTGCTCACGTCGTACACATCACCGGACGCGAGCGTCGCTGAAGCCACCAACTACGATGCACTCGTGGCGCTGCTCCCCACGTATGCCGTCCTGCGATTTCCCTGGGTGGATCGCACCGACGCGAACGATGCGTTGGCTGCTGCCGCCGCGGGCAGCGGAGTGGACACGATGCTGCGGCAGGAACCGCCGGAGCCCACCGCTCCCGGTACTCTCTTTCTCGACTGACATTTTCCCGAAGACCGCTCTATGACTGCTCTGGAATCGATGCCGTTCGCGACCGCCGCCGCTCCAATCAACTGGCAGGAGCTGGCCGATCGCTCGCTGGCCGGTGACGTCCTCACGCGCGAGGACGCGCATGCCGTGTTGTCCGCACCGGACGATGCGCTGCTCGATCAGCTCGCGGCGGCGTATCGCGTGCGCCGCGCGACGTGGGGTAATCGGGTGCGTCTGCACTTCCTGCTGAACGCGCAGAGCGGCTTGTGTCCCGAAGACTGTCACTACTGCTCGCAGTCCAGGATTTCGACGGCGGAGATCGAGAAGTATCCGATGCTCGCGCAGGAGAAGATCATGGAGGCCGCCGATCGCGCGGCCCAGCTCAAGGCAGGGACGCTGTGCATGGTCATCTCGGGTCGCTCGCCTGGCGAGACCGTCTTCAGCAAAGTGATTGCCGCGGTGACGGCCGTACGCGCGAAGCATGACCTCAAGATCTGCGCCTGCCTTGGCCTGCTCAACGCCGAGCAAGTGCAGCGGCTCAAGGCGGCGGGTGTGGAGACGATCAACCACAATCTCAACACGTCCGCCAACTACACTGCGGCGATCGTCAGCACGCACACGTTCGACGATCGCGTGGGTACGGTGCAGGCGGTGAAGGACGCCGGCATGAAGACGTGCAGCGGCGGCATTCTTGGTATGGGCGAAAGCGATGACGATGTGATCGACCTCGCGCTGTCGCTTCGTGAACTCGACGTGAAGAGCGTGCCGGTGAACTTTCTCATCCCGGTACCGGGCACGTCGTTCGCCGGGCGCAACGAACTCGATCCTCGGCGCTGTCTGCGGATACTGGTGCTCTATCGCCTCCTGCTGCCGACGCAGGAGATCCGCGTCAGCGGCGGCCGCGAAGTCCATCTGCGCAGCATGCAGGTGATGGGGTTGTATCCCGCCAACTCGATCTTTGTCGGTGACTATCTCACCACCCAGGGGCAGACGGCGCGCGACGACCTGCGCATGATCGAAGATGCGGGATTTGTCCTGGAAACACCCGATGGCGAGCCGCTGGTTGGCGATTCGTTGGAAGGTGTCCCCGAGGCGTATCCTCGGGCCCCGTTGCCGTTGATCGAGGTCTGAACCAACCGCGACCCGCAGATTACGCTTCGTTTCGACTCGTACGTTTCGCGCACGTCCAATCCGCTCCCGATGGCACTCGCTGATATCCGCACCGACTACCGCCTCGCCTCGCTCGACGAATCCGATGTCGATGTCGATCCGATCGTGCAATTCACGCGTTGGTTTGACGAAGCGGTGAACGCCGAGGTGCGGGAGCCGAACGCCATGTGTCTCGCCACCGCGACTCCCGATGCGTATCCCTCTGCCCGCATCGTGCTGCTCAAGGCAGTGGATGCGCGCGGCTTCGTCTTCTTTACCGACTATCGCAGCCGCAAGGGACAGGAGCTGTCGGACAATCCCGCTGCCTCACTCTGCTTTTTCTGGCCAGAGCTGGAGCGGCAGGTACGAATTGGCGGCGCAGTGCAACGCGTCTCGCGCGCCGAGTCTGCGGACTACTTCCAGTCGCGCCCGCTCTCGAGTCGGATTGGCGCGTGGACGTCGTTCCAGAGTAGCACCCTGCCCTCGCGCGCCACTCTCGAGGCGGCGCTGGCGGAGAATGAGGCGCGCTTTGCCGGCACCGACGTCCCGCTGCCCGAGCATTGGGGCGGATTTCGGATCGTGCCCGAGGAGATCGAATTCTGGCAGGGGCGCGAGAGCCGATTGCATGACCGGATCGTGTTTCGACGTGCCGCCGGCGTGTGGACGACGCGTCGACTGTCGCCCTGACGCGGGAGCCGCGAGGCGGGTTGCGATAGACCTGCGACGGATCCCGCGACTGGCCCGTGGCGAAACCTTTTCTCGGCCGTCCCGGACACACATCTTAACTTAAGAATGGTCGTTCCCTACCAACGACACTCTTTTGCCCCCGCGGGAGGCGCCATGCGTAGTCCTCGTGCCGTTTTGTTCGTTCGCGCCTCAATGGCCTTCGGGCTATCGTCCTTGCTCGTCGCGCTGGCGGGTACGCCGGCCCAGGCGCAGCTCGGTCGTTTGAAGAAGATGGCGGGAGACGCCGCCAAGAAGAAAGCCGGCGTGGAGCAACCGATCGACAAGAAGACCACCGAGACCGCCGTGGCGAACGAAAGCTCGGCCATCAGCAGCGATCGTATCGATGCCGTCGTGGCTGCGCTCGAGCCGTTGGTGGCGTCGGCGGAGAAGCAAGCAGCGGCAAATGCGGTGCGTACGCAGTACGAAGCCGACGCCAAGCAATCGCAGGCATGCGTGGAAGCGTTCGCCACCAGCGGCGTGATGCCCTCGTCAACGATGGCGGAGGAATACGGCAAGTCCGCCCAGCAGCTGCAGGTGCTCAGTGAGCGCGCCGAAAAGGCCATGGCAGCGGGACAGTTCCGCACCGGATTGGCCACACGCGACTCGGCGATGGTGTCGCAGATACTCGGGACAGCCAAGCTCCTGTCGGCCAAGTGCAAGCCGTATCCGTACAAGCCCGCGGCCATGATAACAGCGGAAGCGCAGCTGCTGCTGGACGCGAGCGAGGGCCGGATGAAGTCCGGCGACTCCGGTGACGGCTCCAACGGCGGCACGTTCGAGGTGCCGGCGGCGTCACGTGGCGGGATGAGCACGCGGATGTTTGGTCGTACGCGTGAACGAATGGCACTGTATGGCATGCTCGAGGCCAGGCTGATCACGACCAATCAGGCTGGCGCCGAAGGCGTCTTCACCAACGACGAGCGCGCCGCACTCGATGGACGGAAAGCGCAGATCCTTCGCATGGCGCCCCTGTTTCATGGTCGCACCCTGCAGTGGCAGACGTGGCCCGATCTCAAGGCCTGGTAGCGCTCGCGGCGCTTGTCGTTGCGGCGAGCGCTGTCGAGGCACGGTCCACATCAAACGCTCAACCAACAGTCGCGCAGGCTGAAAACGCGCCGCGATTCAACGCGCCGCAGCGGATCTCCGCGATCCGCTGCGGCGCGTCATCGCGTACCGCCGACGCACCCGCGCTCGACTGGCGTGGTGATGCCGTGCAATGGACGGAGTGGTCCGTGGCGCTCGGCGCGCGCGCGGTGTCAGCGCGCATCGTGGTGGCCCGCTTCGATCCGCTTCGGGTGCAACTCTCGCTCGAGATTCTGCGCACCGGCGATGCCATGGGCGCATGGACACTCGATCACGCGGCCGACGACGCGGCGATCGCGCTCAATGCCGGCCAGTTCACTGATGCCGGTCCGTGGGGATGGGTGGTGCATCGAGGACGCGAGTGGCAGGCGCCCGGAGTTGGGGCGTTGGCCGGAGCACTGGTGATCGATAGCAGCGGCGCGACGCGACTGTTCGATGCGCGCGACATCGCGGCCGCGCGCGCTGCACGTACAGCGGTCGAGGCGGTGCAGTCATATCCGACGCTGCTCGACGCGAGCGGGGTTGCGCCGCGACTCGTCTGCGACACGACAACGGACGAACGCGCGCTGGATCGGGCGCATCGCGATACGCGACTGGCGATCGGTACGCTGGCCAGCGGGCACGTGATCGTCGCCATGAGTCGCTACGCTGGTGCAGGAATCGTGGGTGAGCGATTGCCAGTCGGACCGACCACGCCCGAGATGGCGGAGATCATGCGACGACTCGGTGCGACGCGTGCGTTGATGCTGGACGGTGGATTGAGCGCGCAGATGCTGGTGCGCGCGGGGAACGGAGTCGTGACGCGATGGCCCGGACTGCGCGGTGTGCCGCTGGCGTGGGTGGGGACGCGGCGGTAGCAGCGCGTGTCGACGCGCCCCGAGTTTGACTTGCTGTTGCGGGAACCCTGCGAGAGTTTGACGGTTCCAGGGCGGACGTGCGCTCCGCGCTACCGTCGTGTGTGCACAGCGTGGCGACGATCGCTGGATCGCGGCACAACACCCGAACGATCACGCGAGCATTTCGATCAACGCATTGATATCCGCACATCGACGGATGTTCGCGGGTGGGCCTCCTGCGACGCGGCCATGCGGCTTCTTGCTTTCGCTCATGAGGTGATTGAAGGATCGCCGATCAAGCACCGCCACGTCGACGTATGCGGAGAAATGCACGTGATCCGCGTCCCAGAAATCAGTGCGTCCGAACGCGCCAGGGTTGCGCAACTGACAGCGCGTTAGCGCAATGCGTCGTGAAAGTCCTCTGAGCGAGTGTGGGTCAACGGTGTCGACTCGCTCGCAGAAAAGTGGCGACAACAGTCCTCCCTTCGCCATTTCGTGGAGGCTGCTTCCTGCGGTATCGCGTGCGATCCCCGCCACGACTCTATCCCACTTGAATCGCCAGCCTGACCCGCTTGCTGTGTAGTCGTTCGGTCAGGAGAGGGACTCTCTCGTCACCCTTCAGCATGGCCAACTCAATCGCAGAGAATGTATGCGTATCCAACGAAAGCAGCATCTAGTCCTCCCTGGACGAGTTTCGTCGCGGCCTGGAATCACTCCGCCGCGACGCACCCTGCGACAATATGGTTCCTCTGTCGAGTGCGGTGCCGGAACGTAACGCGTCAGACCGCTGTTCACTGCGCATGATCGATCTCCAACGCACCCCGTCCTACCTGATCCTCGGCGCGTCCGGCGGCATCGGCTCCGCCCTCGCACGCAAACTCGGCTCTACCGGCGCCTCGCTCTTCCTTGTCGGCCGTCGCGAAGAACCACTCGCGGCGCTGGCCACCGAACTGGGCGCACGGTACGCCACTGCCGATGCGGCGGACTTCGCCGAGGTGGATCGTGTGACCGATCTCGCCAGTGAACAGCTCGGACCGCTGAACGGAGTGGCGAATTGTGTGGGCTCGCTCATGCTCAAGCCCGCGCACCTGACAAAGGTCGAAGAGTTTCAGGCGACGATCGCGGCGAACCTGACGACCGCGTTCGCGACGGTGAGATCCGCCGCGCGAGTCATGACCAACGGTGGCAGTGTCGTGCTGTGCAGTTCAGCGGCAGCGCGACTTGGATTGGCGAACCACGAAGCGATCGCGGCCGCGAAGGGCGGCGTGCTTGGTCTGACGCTCTCGGCGGCCGCCACGTATGCGTCACGAGGGTTGCGTGTGAATGCCGTAGCACCGGGGCTCGTGCGGACGCCGCTCACCGCGCGCATCACAGCATCAGTGGCCGCCGGTGAAGCGTCGCGCACCATGCATGCCCTCGGTCGTCTGGGTGAACCGGAAGACGTGGCCAGCCTGATCGCCTGGTTGCTCGGCCCCGAGGCGACGTGGGTGACCGGACAGTGTTATGGCATCGATGGCGGCCTTGGCACCGTGCGCAGCAAGTAGCAGAACGCTGCGGCGAAGCCACTCGCCACAGCGGCCGCGTTACGGCTTCGGTGCCTCGACGGCGCCCACGAGGAAGGGTGTCATGGTCGGCTGCGGTGATCCTTCCGCCGGTTCTTCCGTGACGGCGAACGCGGCGACCCCCTGCAGGTTGCGCGGCACCTCGATGCCGTTGAGCAATCGGGTACCGTCCGCCTCGGGATTGAACAGCTTGAGCGCGACCGGCTTGCCATCGCGAATCATCCAAAGTGCGTACGTGCGATCGGACGCCAACTGGCGGAAGCCCGATGCATGAACGACCGCCGTGCCTTCCTTCAGGTTCCAGAACACCTGCATGTCGGGACCGGCGCTCGTGTTGGCGACAAGCCGCACGAGCACGAGATCGTTGCCGCCACCGGTAAGAATGCGCACGGTCTCATCACGTTCGGCCAAGCGCGACTGGTTGCGCTTGAGCATGACGTCCTTTTCCGTGAGCAGCGATCGCACAGAGTGGAGCTGATTCGTGATGTCGAGCGCGAACACCAGCGACGCGGCCAGCGCGATGCCGAGCATTCCCATACCGAACCACGGCGCCCGGCTCCCCTTCTGCACGATCTGCTGCGGCGGCACGAAGGTGGCACGCGGCGGCGGTGGCTGACGATTGGCCCGCGGTGGTGCCGCGCGCATGTAGTTGGCCTGCCCAGGTGCCTGAAACGGCAGCGCGCTGCGCTCCGGCGCCACTTCCGCGGAAATGCGAGCCAGCACGCGGGCCTTGAGCTCGGGTGGCGGCGTGACGACATGTTCGGTTGCCAGAAACTCGATGGCCGCGCGATGCGCCTCGATTTCCGGTGCGAGTTCCGCGGCGAGCGACGGCTGTGCCATTGCCGCGGCAAAGTGCGCCTGCTCGTCGGGCGTGAGCGTGCCCATGACGAAGCCTGGAGCCAGTTCGCGCAGTTCGTCCAGCGACATGGGCTTCATGATGCACCCTCCGGCGCAACGTCGGCCAATATGTCGCGCAACTTCTGCATGCCGAGTCGTATCCGCGTCTTCACCGTACCCAGTGGTTCTCGAAGCCGTTCGGCGACCTCGGGGTGTGTCAGTCCTTCAAAGAATGCAAGCTCGATGGCGCGGCGTTGCGCCTCCGGCAGCCCGTTGAGTGCCGACGTAACGGCCGCAGCACGATCGGCTTCGTCAACCAGTGCATCGGCGCTCCGAAAGCCTTCACCCATCGCTGCCGGCGCATCGAGCTGCGTGGACGCGGTGTCGGTCATCTTGGTTCTCCGACCGCGCGCCCGAATGAGATCAAGCGCGCGCGTGCGGGCGATCGTCGTCAACCAACCAACGACGGTTCCGCGCGTGGTGTCGTAACGGCCGGCATCACGCCACGCCTGTGCGAAGGCGTCGAGGACGACTTCTTCGGCGTCCGCCGTTTCGCCGACCATGCGCAGCGCCAAGCCGTACATGACGGCGCTGTGGCGATCGTAGAGGCGCGACGCCGCCGACTCATCACCGCGTGCCATTCCGGCCACGAGCGAGAGATCGTTTTCAGCCGCAGCGGTGGAAACGTTCACAGAGTGCAAGGAGAACCGATCAAGACGCAGGTGGCCGCGGACACTGATGCGGCGGTCAACGTAGTACGCATCCGTGCCGTGGAACAGGCCGGAGGTGTGCTGCAGCGCGATGGGGGCGTGGGCGTATGGCATAGCGGTCTGCCTCACCTACGCCAGCGAATCGGGATCGGATGCACACGCTCGAGGCCGCCACCGTTCTCTATCTCACCATTGGTCCGCCGTGGCTTCCGTCAATTCTTCCCTGAGCTTACTGTAACTCTCATACCTGCCGCGACTTACCGCACCTTCCGCAACCGCGTCCCGGATACCGCATCCCGGCTCCACCAAATGGGTGCAGTCGGCGAAGCGGCACTGATCCAGCAGGGGGCGCATCTCCGGGAAGCAGCGCGCCAGCTCCCCCACCTCGATGCCCCACAGCCCGACTTCGCGAAGCCCCGGTGTGTCGGCGACGAAGCCACCGCCGGGGAGCGGATGCAACACGGCGCCAACGGTGGTGTGGCGTCCCTTGTTCACGCTTTCACTGATCTCCGCCGTTCGAAGGTCGAGCCCCGGAAAGAGCGTGTTCATGAGCGACGATTTGCCGACACCGGACGGACCCGTGAGAGCCGAATTTCGTTCGCCCACTTCGGCGCGCAGCTCCTCGAGACCGGTCTCGTTGCGCACACTGGTGAGGTGCAGCGGGTACCCCGCGTCGGTGAACTCGTGAAAGCGACGACGGATATCCTGCTCATTCGCCAGATCACTCTTGTTGATCACCACGCGCGCGGCGAGATCGTTGGCTTCCGCGATGACGAGAAAGCGATCGAGCATGCGCGGATGCGGCTCCGGTTTGGCGGCCGCGAACACCACCAGCACCTGATCGAGATTGGCCACCACCACGCGCTCACCACGAGCGCCGCCCGGTGCACGTCGGGCGAGTTTGCTGCGACGCGGGTGAATCGCATCGATCGCCCATGACGTCTCGTTTTCATCGCTGGTGATGGAGACGCGATCCCCGACGGCCAGCTTCAGTGGTCGCTCCGCGTTGTCGAGGCGTCCAACACGGCGCATCGTCTCGCGCTCGGGATCACGTTTCCCCTCCCGTCCACCATCGTGTTTCAGTCGACCGCGCAGCGATACATCGAATGTCTCGCCGCCGTCGGTGCGCACCTGATACACCCCGCCCGTGCCCTGCATCACCACCCCGTCGCGCTCACTCAAGGCGACGGCTCCGCCGCATCAGTCCACGCCGACACGGCGCCGCGGATCAATCCATCGAGGGTGGCCTTCACGGTGGCGAGTTGCATCGCGCCGAGCTGATGACGCACCACGGCTTCGCTCATGCCCGTGATGAGAAAACCGGTTTCGAGATGCCCCTGCACTTGAGGCTCGCCACGCCCCCACTTCACGAAGAAAAGGTACGCGCCCCATGGCGCGGTGCGATCGCCGGTGGTGTCGGTGACGATGTCCGCCGAGTACGAGAACCCATCGACGCCTTCGAAGGCAGCCGGACGTGCGTGCACGGCCATGTAGCCGCCAAGCGTACGTTCGTCTCCCTTCGACGGATCGGCCGGGAGGTGATGTCCCGCGTGGGCGTGATCGTCGTGCGAGCTCAGTGCGCCCCAGTGCGCGAACCGCTGCGCGAGCCATTGGGTTTGCCACTCGACGAACCACCGAACATTTCCTTGACGATGTTGCCGGTCATGAAGGCGAGATTGGCGGGTCGTTCGGCGAGACGACGCATGAGGTACGGATACCACTGCGTACCGAACGGCACATAGACACGCATGCGATAACCATCGCGCACGAGCTGTTCCTGCAGGTCGCGTCGCACGCCGTAGAGCATCTGGAACTCGTACCGATCAGCCGGGATGCCACGCTCTTTCGCGAAACGCTTGGCTTCGGAGATGATCGTTTCGTCGTGCGTGGCGATGCCGGGATAGTTGCCGAACTCCATCAGCGTGTGCATCGCCGCCACGTAGTTGCGATCGACGTCCGCCTTATCGGGAAACGCGACCGCAGGCGGTTCGAGATACGCGCCTTTGCAGATGCGCACGCGACACTCGAGGCGATTGGCGCGCTCCACATCGGCGAGGGTGCGACGCAATGAACTCTGCAGCACCACCCCCACGTTCGCGCGGAAATCGGGATAGAGCTGTTGTTCGAAGGTATCCAGCGTGCGATCGGTGTAGGCGCTCGACTCCATGTCGAGCCGCACGAACGAGCCGTACTGCCTGGCGCGCTCGAGCACCTGCCGCACGACTTCCACGCCCAGTCCGTCTGAGATGTCCTGGCCGAGTGCGGTGAGCTTGACGGAGACGTTGGCGTTGAGCTTGCGCTGCGCGATGCGATCGAGGATTTCGAGATACTGGCGTCCCGTCTCGCGCGCTTCGGCTTCGTTGGCGACGCTTTCGCCGAGCAGGTCGAGCGAGGCGCTGATCCCCTTGGCATTGAGCGCTTCGACGGCGTCGAGCGCAGAGGTGATGCTTTCTCCAGCCACGAAGCGCGACGCCATCTTGCGGGCGAAGCCGACGTTCCGGATGAAATTGAACACGCCTTGCTGGCGTGAGAGATAGAGCAGTGAAGTACGAAACATGCGTCGCTGGTTGGCTCGCGCGGTGGACGGCGCAAACTCGCGGAGTGGAAGCGTCGGGGCCGTGGGGCTACTGCGGATCCAACGCGGACTTGCCGGGGGAATATAGACGGAGCGGCGCCGTGAGGCGTGCCACCGGGGCTTCCTTCCCACGAGCGAGCACGGCATCAAAGGTGTTCCAGGTCAGGAGTCCGTCGTCGCTTTCGGGCTCGAGCAGGAGCATGGCCAGCAGGTCGCGCGACGTCGCCATCTTCACCCAGAAGGTGCCGGCGGGCAGCGTGCGCGTGAGCGTGCGCCACCTGCCGGTCACCACCACTTCGCGATGCCCCTGAAAGGCGCGCACCGACATCGCGACGCTGTCCAGCTCGAAGACTTCGAGCGACGCCGTCATCGCCCTGGGCAACACGGTCACCGTCACGCCGTGGGCGCGCAACTGCCGCGCGGCTTCGGTCCAGCTGCCGTCCATGACGTAGCCCTCGATCGTTGGCCTGCGCATCAATGTCGCTTCGAAACGGTCGATCACCGGCATGCGGCGCGACACGATCTTGCCGGTGCGACGCATCGTGCGCGGCACGCCGGGTTCGTTGGTGCCCGTGGTATCGGTGCGCCGCTCGAGCTCTTCCATCAACACGAGCTGCGTATCGGGGCGACTGGTGAAGCGACTGCGCAGGGCAACGGCGCGCGTGTTGCTGGCGGTGAAAGTGCTCGCCGCGATGCCGGCATCGATGTGCGCACGGATTTCCTTGCGACGTTCAGCCACCAGTGAGAGCGCTTCCTGCACGAACGCGCGCGTGCTGGCGACGCGCCGCGCAAACGGATCGTGCGAATAGGCTTCGCTCAGAATGCTGATGCGACCGCGCAAGCCGTAGTAGTTGCTGCCATAACGCTGTTTATGCTCGTACGTCACCCAGGAAGACTTGTCGCCGGCCGACGCCGCTTCGTCGCGACCGGCCTGCGTGCTGAAGTTGCCATAGGGAAACGTTTCGAACTGATGGCGCGTGCGCATGCGCGAGCGCAGTTCGGGCAACAGCGTGTCGGCCGTGTACGGCGCGAGTGCCGCCGCTGGGTGCAACGACGGCGCATAGGTGAGCGCGTAGCCGTGATAGCTGCCATTGGTGGTGTGCAGATCCATGAACACATCAGGATCCCACGCGTTGAACGCCATCAGTGAACCGCGCGTCTCCGGCGCTTCCGCCTTCACGTAGTCGCGATTGAGGTCGAGGCCGGCGCCGTTGGGGCGCTCACCGATCATCGCCGGCCCAAGTTGCGCGCCGCGGTTGCGCGCTTGCGGTGCGAGCTTGTCATTACCGTCGGCGTTGTATATGGGCACGACGATGACCACGAGCGAATCGAGCACGTTGGGCGCGCGACCGAACGACCAGTCGCGAAGCAACGCCAGCACCGCTTCCTTTCCTTCCACTTCGCCGGCGTGGATATTCGCCTGCACGTACACGATCGGACGACCAAGACGACGCGCCTCCTGCGGGGAATTCACGCGTGGACGCGACGCAATGATCATCGGCAGCACCTTGCCCATCGGCGATCGTGCAAGTTCGCGCACCGTGATCGGCGCGCCCATCGCCACGAGCGAGTCCACGAAGCCGATCACATCCGCGTGCGACGACGTTTCGAGATACGAGGTGCGTTCCGCGCGCGTAGACGGGAGCGGCAGGCCGCCGGTGCCTCGCGACACCGTCGCGGCGCTCTGCGCACCCGAGGGCGCAACGACGGCTGCACCGCGCGACGCGCACCCCGCCAGTGCGGTCAGGCACGGCGCGAGCGCACCAACCAGCAGAGCGTGGCGCGCGCGGTGCAGACGCGGAGGCGGGTGCAGCGCGGCAGGTAGCGGTGTCAACGGACGTATTCGGAAGGAAATCGGGATCGCACAGCGGATCAACGAACGGAACGCGGCCTTCGCTGACATCAGCTCTGTTCCGGACGCGTCTGACGCGTGATCTGCGCCATGTGTCGGCGCTCGTGCTTGGCGATGGTGAGGATCCACTGATAGCCATTGAGTGGACCGAAAATCGGATGCGGGAACGACACGGTACCGAGAGCCAGTCCCGACCCCTGCAGCAGCTTCTCGACGAGACGCTCGCGCACGGCCTGCATGCGCTCCAATGCCTGTGCCGTCGTGAGTCCGCTCTTGGGGCACACCATGTCCGGCGCCTCGATGCGGCGCGTCTGATCTTCAAAGCCGAATGCATCGAGGGAGCCGAGCACCGAGCTCGCGTCCGACTCGAACGCGCCCGCCTCCTGCGCCTGCTTCATCAGCTTCGAGATGAGCCGACCGCCGCTGTCCTCGACAATGCTCAGATGTTCCAGAATCTGCGACACCGACCACGCATCGCCAACGGGCGCGGCATCGCGTTGTGACTCCGGCAGGGCCTGCACCACCGACAGCAATTCGCGACGTGACTGTTCAAGCTCGGCGAGCAGTTCAGCAATGCGTGGATGCGGCGCAGCGGTGGTCGCGGACATGGAGTTCCCGGTCAGGCCGGCGAGCCGGCGTCAGAATGAAAACGAACGCCCGATACCGCCATCGAGCGAAGGAGAGCTGCGGGCGAAAACCGACCCGGGAACTGTACATCGAGCGCATCCAACTGCGCGACGACGGTGCCCGCGCCGAGGGAATCGAGATAGCGGAACGGTCCACCGAGAAACGGCGGGAAACCAATGCCGAACACCGCACCGATGTCGCCATCGCGCGGCGAACGAATGATGCCGTCTTCGAGACATCGCACGGCTTCGTTGAGCATGGGGAGGACCGTCCGCTGTCGAATCGTTTCCCGATCGAACTCGCGACGCGTCGCACCAGCGGGTGTGAGGGCGTACACCGTCTCGTCCACGCCCTGTCGCTTGCCGCGTTCATCGTAGCGATAGAATCCGCGCCTGGTCTTTCGTCCGACACGACCACTCTCGATCACGCGCTGCAGCGTCAACGAGCGCTGCATGCGCACCCCGAACGCCGCTTCCATGATCGGACCCGACTTGGCGGCGATATCGAGACCGACTTCGTCGAGCAGCGTGATCGGCCCGACAGGAAACCCGAACCGGGTCAGCGCATCGTCCAGCGCGTCGATGCTCGCCCCATCATCGAGCAACTTGCCGCTCTCGTTGAGATACGGTGACAGAATGCGATTGACGTAGAAGCCCGGACCGTCGCGCACGACAATCACCGTCTTGCCGATGGCACGGCCGTACTGCACGACGGTGGCGATGGTTTCGTCGCTCGTCTCGGCGGTCGTGATCACCTCGAGCAACGGCATCTTGTGGACGGGGGAGAAGAAATGCATTCCCACCACACGTTCCGGATGCGCCGAAGCACGTGCGATATCGGTGATCGGGATCGTGCTCGTGTTGGACGCGAAGATCGCGCGTGGCGCGACCGCTTCGACTTCACGGAGCACCTGGTGCTTGACCGCCAGCTCCTCGAACACCGCTTCAATCACCAGCTCGGTGTTGGCAAAACCGCTGTAGTCGAGCGTACCGCCAAACTGCGAGAGCATGTCGTCCATCTGCAGTCGCGTGAGCTGCTTTCGCTTCACTCGTTCGCGCAACACGTCGCGCACGGCACGCCACCCCGACGCCAGGCGATCGAGCGAGGCATCACGCACGCGTACGATGGTGCCGTGCTGGACGGCCACCGACGCGATCCCCGCACCCATGAAGCCCGCACCAAGCACGCCAAGCTTGCGCACCGGTGTTGTCGTAACGCTGCCGTTATACGACGTAGGACTCTCCTTTTTGAGCGCCGTCGTGGCGAAGAACAGATAGACGAGTTGCCGCGACACGTCACTGACCGCCAGCTCCCCGAAGTGTCGCGCTTCTTCGATGAATCCTGCCGCCATGCCATCGGCGTAGCCGCGCTGCACCGCATCGATGGCCGCGAGCGGCGCCGGGAAATGTCCCTTGGTCTTCGCCAACACCGTCTCTCGCGCCTGCTTGAACACCAGCTTGCGGCCCAGCGCATTGTCTTCCAGCAGAAACGTCGTCGCGCCCTGCTTGCGTGGGCGCAACGCGGGCCGCTCACCACGACCAAGCTCGATGGCGCGGCGCATCGCCACCTGAAACAGAATGGACGGATGCACCAACTCGTGTACGAGGCCCGACTGCAGCGCCTTCCGCGCGCGAACGTTCTTGCCGGTGAGCATCATGTCGAGCGCCACCTGCAGCCCCACCAGACGCGGCAGTCGCTGCGTACCGCCCGCACCGGGAATGAGTCCGAGTTGCACTTCTGGAAGCGCCAGAATCGTTTTCGGATGTTCACTGGCGATGCGATGCCTGCACGCGAGCGCCACTTCCAGTCCGCCGCCAAGCGTCGCCCCGTGCAGCGCGGCGACCACAGGCTTGCGCAGTGCAGCCAGCCGGTCGAGCAGTCGCTGTCCACCCCGTGAGAGTGCTTCGCCCTGAGCGGCCGTCGCCAGCGACGCCAGTTCATCGATGTCCGCACCGGCAATCCACGAATCCGGCTTGCCACTGCGCAGCACGGCAGCGCTGATTCGTGCATCCTGCTCGATCAGATCGAACACACGCTCGAACACCGGACCGACGCGTGTGTTGAGTGTGTTCACCGGCGCGCCAGGCTGATCGTAGGTGATGACGGCGACGCCGTCCTGCAGACGCACGGAGACGCCGACGTCGTCGTCGCTCAGCAGCAACTCGCCCGTCAACGGGTCATCCGTCGGCGTCACGCCCGCTCCACGATCATCGCGTGACCCATGCCGCCCGCGGCACACACGGTCAACATGCCAAACTGCTGGTCGCGACGCGCAAGCTCGTTGCACAATGTCGTGAGCACACGACCGCCGGTGGCGCCAAACGGATGTCCGATCGACAGCGAACCACCCATCACGTTCAGTCGTTCGGGATCGATTTCGCCGGTGGCGTCCGCGAATCCCGCGCGCGCGGCCCACGCCTTCGAGGCAAGCCCTTGAATGTTGCTCAGCACCTGCGCCGCAAACGCTTCGTGCATCTCCACGAGACCCAGGTCGCGCAGCGTGAGTCCGGCACGCGCCAATGCCACCGGCACCGCGAGTACGGGGGCCTGCAGCAACTGCTCGGCGGGATCCACGGCCGCATACGCGTACGACTTGATGAACGCCAGCGGCGTGTAGCCGAGTGCGTTGGCGCGAGCTTCGGACATGAGCAATACCGCCGATCCGCCGTCGGTCAGTGGCGAGGCGTTGCCGGCCGTCACGCTGCCGTACTGCTTGTCGAAGACCGGCTTGAGCGCTGCGAGCAGCTCGTACGTCGACTCGTTGCGGATGCCGTTGTCGCTCGACAGCATCTGCTCGTGCTTTGGCGGGATCGGGACAGGCACGATCTCGGCGAGCAGGCGACCGTCCGCTGTTCCGGCGGCCGCCTTCCGGTGCGAGGAGAGCGCGAAGCGATCCTGCGCTTCACGGGAGATCCCATTCAGCTTGGCCATCTTGTCCGCCGACTGCCCCATGGACTCGCCGGTACTCGGTTCGGCGATCGCGGGGGTGATCGGCACAAAATCTTTCGGACGCACGCGCGCGAGAATGGCCAGGCGCTGCGACATCGACTTGGCCTTCGATGCGGCAATGAGCAGGTCGGACATGCCGCGCGAATGCAGGATCGGCACCTGCGTCAACGACTCTGCGCCACCCGCGATCGCAATGTCCGCGTGGCCAAGCGCGATCTGATCGGCGGCGTCGGTGATCGCCTGGTTGGCCGACGCGCACGCACGACCGACCGTATAGGCCTGCAGTGTCTTCGGAAAGTGCGGGAGCAACGAGACTTCGCGCGCGATGTTGGGCGCCATGACCGACTGCACGACCGTGCCGAACACCAGCAGGTCGACCAGTGCGCCGTCGAGATTGGTGCGTTGCACCAGTTCCGCGACGGCGAAGCGACCGAGTTCGATGGCCGTGTAGTCCTTGAGCGCCGTGCCCGATCTGGCGAAGGGCGTCCGGACGCCGGCGATGATCGCGACGCGGCGTCCGTGTCCGAAGGTGGTCATGCCGCAAGGTAACGTGCCGCCGTTGGGGCGTCACGGCGCGCGCGTGGTTGCCGCCTCCCACTGGCGCGTCGTGCGTCCCGCCCGCATTTCTGCCGTCATGCCCGATCGCTCCGTTTCACACAGCGCCGAATCGACCACGTCAACCGTGGCTCCATCCGCGAACGCAGGATCGGGTGTGCCATCGAGCGGGGCATCGACGGGCGTGGGCGGTCGCTCGATGCCACGCGAAGCAGCGGCCGTGGCCAGTCGACACAGCGCGTTGGACGCGCTCGCCAGTGAGCCGTTTGACATCGTGGTGATTGGCGGCGGCATCACGGGCGCGGGAGTGGCGCGCGAAGCCGCCTTGGCCGGTTTGCGAACGGCGTTGCTCGAGCGCGATGATTTCGCGAGCGGCACGTCGAGTCGTTCGTCGCGGCTCGTGCACGGCGGCGTGCGCTATCTCGAGCATGGACACTTCGCACTCGTGTTCGAATCGAGCCGAGAGCGGCGCATACTCCTCGATCTCGCGCCACATCTCGTGCGACCGCTCTCGTTCACCTGGCCGGTATATCGTGGCGCACGCGTCCCGTTGTGGAAGGTGCGCGCCGGCCTCACGCTGTACGATGCGTTGGCCCTGTTTCGCAATGTGCAACGACACCAGTCGCTCAGTACGGCCGGCGTGCTCGCGCTCGAACCGGCACTCGATCCGAATGGACTCGTCGGCGGCGCGCGTTACTGGGATGCAGCAACCGACGACACGCGCCTCACACTGGCCAGCGCGCTCTCGGCGCGCGAGGCGGGTGCTGTCGTGGCCAATCATGCGGCCGTGGTGGGCGGTGTGCGCAGCGGGGCCGCGAGCACGCGACTGACTGGCGTCGCTGTCGAAGATCGACTGACGGGCAACGCGTTTACGGTCGCAGCCCGTGTGGTGGTGAATGCGACCGGTCCGTGGAGCGATGCCACCGCGTCGCTGACGGGATCAGCGGCGGGTCCACAGATCCTGGGCTCTGCTGGCGCTCATATCGCGGTGCCAAGACAGCGTCTGGGGAACAACGATGCGGTGACGATCGTGTCGCCGTTGGATGGGCGCGTGTTGTTTGTGCTGCCGGCCGGTGCGCACGCGATTGTGGGCACGACGGAACGACCGGCCCGGCGCGGACCGGATGACATCCGCGCGACCGAACAGGAAGTGCAGTATCTGCTGCGCACCGTGAACACGTTGTTCCCGTTCGCCAAACTGACGATGGACGACGTGATTTCGGCGTGGTCGGGGATACGACCGCTGGCCGCGATACGCGCCGGAACGCATGGCGCGAATTCGGCGTCCCGCGAGCACGCCATCACGCATCGCGACGATGGATTGGTGAGTGTCACGGGTGGCAAGCTGACGACCTATCGCGCCATGGCGGCCGATGTCCTCGCACATGCCAGGCGAGAGGCCCTGCGCAGCGGCGGGCCCATCACGCTGATCGCGGAGGCGCAGGAGAGCGAGCACACACCGCTGCCTGGCGGCGACATGGTGTCGCGCGATGGCGCCGTACACGACGCGCGAAACACCGTGCACGATTCGGCGGTCGGCGAACGACTGGCGCTCGCGTACGGCACCCGATGGCGCAATGTGTGGAGCTACGCACAGCGCGATGCGTCGCTCGCGCGTCGTTTGGTGGACGACCTCCCGTATCTCACCGCCGAAGTGCCACACGCGGTGGAGCGCGAACTGGCCTGTACGCTCGCGGACGTTCTCGTGCGACGCACGCATGTTGCCTTTGAAACACGCGATCATGGGCGCGGCGCCGCGCGACGCATTGCCCCGCTCATGGGCGCGCTGCTGTCCTGGAGCGACCGCGAGCGCGAGCAGCAGATCGCGGACTACGATCGCGATGTCACACGGCTGTTTTCCATCGACGTCGCGTAAACGCGCGCGCGTACTTCTGCAGGCGTACAGCACCGTCTCTTCACCACATGTGTCCATCATGACTTCCGAGTTCACCGGCAAGAGTGCGTTCATCACGGGTGGCGCCTCAGGATTGGGGCGCGCGGCCGCGCAGCAGCTTGCCGCCCAGGGGGCGTGGGTGGCCATCGCCGACGTGCAACTCGATGCCGCCACGACGTTGGCGCATGACATCACGATGTCGGGTGGTCGCGCCATCGCGCTTGCGGTGAATGTGCGACACGACGATCAGGTGAACGCGGGCGTGCAGCGCACCGTCGCCGCGTTCGGCAAACTCGATATCGCGATCAATGCCGCAGGCATCGGCGGACCAGAGGTGCGTACCGCTGAGTACGCGCCCGCCGATTGGGACACCGTCATCGATATCAATCTCACGGGCGTGTGGCGCAGCTTGCGTCATGAGATCCCGGCCATGCTCGCCAACGGCGGTGGTGTGATCGTGAATGTCGCGAGCGTGGCGGGACTGGGTGGATTTCCCAGGCATCCGGCCTATGCCGCGAGCAAACACGGCGTGATCGGACTCACGCGCACCGCGGCACTCGAATACGGAAAGCGCGGCATCCGCATCAACGCGCTGTGTCCGGGATTCACCCTCACGCCGATGGTGCAACAGATGCTCGACGCCGGACTCCCCACGGAACACTTGGTCGCGCGTGTTCCCCTGGGCAGACTGGGAACGGCCGACGAGGTTGCAGCGACCGCGCTCTATCTCTGCTCGAATGCCGCAGCGTTCATGGTGGGTCACGCGCTGGCGATCGATGGAGGGATCACGGCGGGGTGATGAACCACCAAGTGTCGAGCTGTGAGTTCGGGTCTTGAGCCTTGAGTGCGTCGACGCCCGCCGCTGCGACATCACGCAGGTTGCTCCACTCTCACCGAACGCGCATCACCAAACACTGACCACAGCGGAAAGCCCAGACCCACCACCCCTCGCTACAGCAACTCCGGATTCGGCGTCATGATGATCTTTCCGTCGCGCTCCCCGCTCGCCGCCAGCTGCACTGCTTCCTTGATCTGCTCGATCGGGAACGTGCGCTGCACCCGCGCCGAGAGCTGACCGGTCGCAATGAGCGTCGCGAGTTCCGTGAACAGCTCGCGCTGGCGCTGTGGCGTCGACTGCCGGAACCAGAACGCCAGCCAGAATCCGCGTAGCGTCACATCGCGAAAGACGAACGAGCCGGGCGACACCGTGCACGGGATCCCGCTCATCGCGCCGTAGTTCACCACCGTGCCACCGATCGCCACGCTCTGCGCCAGATGATCGGTGGACTTTCCCCCGACCGCATCGATGGCGAGTCGGATCTTTGCCTTGTTCGTGGCCTCCGCGACGCGATGCCGCAGATCTGCATCGTCCACCAGCACCACATCGCCACCAAGCGCCTGCACGTCGGCCACGGCGCTTTCGCGGCGCACCACGTTCACGGTGCGTAGTCCACGACGCTTGGCCAGCTGAATGAGATAGCTGCCCACCGCGGAATTGGCCGCGTTCTGGATCACCCACTCGCCGGGTTCGAGCGTCACGAACTCCGAGAGCAGCAGCGCTGCGGTAGGCGGATTCACCACCAGCATCGAGAGTTGCTTCACGTCGCCGATGCTGGGCAGCGGCATCAACGTCGATGCGTCGGCGACCAGGTGGGTCGTCCATGTGCCCATGCCGACCGGCAACAGCACGCGTTGGCCAACGGCGATGTTCGTCACGCCATCGCCAAGTTGCGCAACGCGGCCGACACCCTCGTTGCCACCCACCGCCGGAAGGGGCGGCAGCATCCCGTACTGGCCGGTGAGCGTCAGCACGTCCGACGGATTGATCGGCGCGGCGAGGACTTCCAACAGCACCTGGCCGGCCGACAGCGGCGGCGTTTCGAACTCTTCGCAGGTGATGACATCCTGCGGGACGGAACCGCGCGTTGCATAAGCCGCTCGCTTCATGATCAACTCCGGCGGGAGGTGAGACTGCTGGGTGCTAACTGCAACTGCCAGGTTTCGGGCTTCGGGTGGAAGTCGTGGGCTTCGAGTTGGAACTGCGCCGACTCAGAACCCGAAGCCCGAACCCGAAGCCCGGAACGTGGTGCTTGAACCGTCAGGCGAGATCGTCGGCGTTGCGCGCGTGGATCGTCACCAGTTCAATCACCGTCAGACGACGCACACTCTTGGGCAGTTTGAGAATGGCAGTGTCGCCGACCCCCTTGCCCTGCAACGCGAGGCCGATGGGTGAGGCCATCGTGACGTGACCGTCATGCAGCTCACCGGCATCGCCGAAAACCAGCTCGTAATTCTCCAGCTTCCCCGTCGCCTGATCCTGCACGACCACGCGCGAGCCGAGCCCCGCTTTGTCTGCGGAGATCTGCGCGATATCGATGTTGGCGAGCTTGGTGACGCGCCGCGTGAGCTGACCGAGACGCGCCTGCACGAACTGCTGGCGCTCGAGCGCGGCCTTGTACTCGCTGTTCTCCTTCAGGTCACCGAGTTCGACGGCCTTTCGGATTTCGTGCGGGATCGTGACGTTCAGCTCGAAACTGAGCTTCTCAACCTCACGCGCCATCTTGGCGATCAGTTCATCGAACATCGTCGTGCCTGCTGGGATGGCGGTCAGGTCGTCGCGCGAGTCGCGAACTCCTGTCCCGGAAAAAAGGCGAGCGCCCGGCCGTGGTACGGCCGGGCGCGCAAGAAACGAAATATGCCTCGGGCAGGGCCCGATGCAAACATGACGCGCCCGACTAATTTGGACGAGTGATCGAGCGCACCGAGCACGACGACGTGACGGCCTGGCGGCTGAGCTGGTGGCGGAGCCGCGTGGCTGGGTACAGCGTCTACGTGTACCTGATTCGCGGCGTTCTCATCGACACTGGCTTTCCCGCGGCTGAACGTGACCTGCTGCGACTAGTGCACGATCGCAAGCCACGGGGCGTTTTCGTCACGCATGAGCACGAAGATCACGCCGGAAACGTTCAGGCATTGGCCTCGCTGGGTCTGCCGATGGCGATGAGTGCACCCACGGCTGTCAGTATACGCGACGTGGCTCGCATCCCGCCCTACCGACGGTTCACCTGGCGATCGATGGACTCGCTCAGCGCGCCCGTCACGGAGTTTGCCGATGTGTCATTCACGCTCGAGCCCGCGCCCGGTCACAGTCCTGATCATCATGTGGTGTGGGATCATGAGACGGAGACGCTCTTTGCCGGCGACCATTTTCTGGGCGTGAAGGTGCGCATCGCCCACGCGCACGAGGACCCGCGAGAACACGTGCGATCCCTGCGCGCACTGCTCACACGCAGACCACGTCGCGTCTTCTGCGCGCATCGCGGCCTGTTGCCGCACGGCGCGGCGCTGTTGGCCGCCAAGGCGGATTGGATGGACGAGATGATCGGTCGCGTCGAAACGCTGTCCGCCGCAGGTCGCAACGTCGAGGAGATTCGACGCGAACTACTCGGCGCGCGCACCCGCACGCACTACGTCTCCGCCGGTGAGTACTCTCCCGATAATTTCGTGCGCGCGGTCCTGCGCAATGGATGACGCAATCGGTGATGCGATGAAGTCGGCGACTGATCAGCGTGCGTGGACCGGTTCACTACCGCGCCGGCGTGTTCGCCGTCTGTGCCGCGTGTGCGTCGATCACTGCTTGCGCGGCTTCGGCGGGATCATCGGTGACCAGCAGCAAGTCCAGATCGCCCTTGGAGATCTTGCCTTCGCCCACGAGCCGCGACGAGATCCACCGCAGCAGTCCGGCCCAGTAGTGACGTCCAAAAAGCACGACGGGGAACTGAAAGATCTTCCCCGTCTGGATGAGCGTCAGTGCCTCGAACAGTTCATCGAGCGTTCCGAACCCTCCCGGAAAAATGATGAACGCATTCGAGTACTTGATGAACATCGTCTTGCGCACGAAGAAGTAGCGGAAGTTCACCAGCGTATCGACGTACGGATTGGCACCTTGCTCGAACGGCAATTCGATGTTGCATCCGACCGAATGACCACCGCCCTGCTTGGCGCCCTTGTTCGCCGCCTCCATGATTCCCGGCCCCGCGCCGGTGATGATGGAGAACCCTGCTTCGGCGAGCAATCGCGCCGTTTCGCAGGCCGCGATGTACTGCGGATCATCGGGACCCGTGCGCGCCGAGCCGAAGATCGTGACACCCTTGGTGATATCGGCCAGTGCGTCGAATCCTTCCACGAATTCCGACGTGATGCGCATGACACGCCACGGATCACTGCGCGTGAATGCACCCTGATCGCGCCCCGGCGATTGCAGCAGCTTTTCGTCTTCGGTGAGCGTGGGCAGATCGCGAATGGCCTGGTCCACGACACGCGGAAACTTGCGGCGAACGGCCGTAGCGCCGCTCGACACGAGCGCCTGCGCGTCGGGCTCGCGTCCCGCCTTGCGATGCCCCTCTTCCGTGCGCTCCATCAATCCTTCCAGCGAGCCTCGTTCGGCCACTGCACGATTGCTCGGCGATGCTTTCTTTCCCGTGATGGTACGCGGCGGTTTGCGTGCGACCTTCGCGGAGCTGGTGGACTTGGGCGCCGCTTTGGCGGACGACGGCTTGTCGGTCGAGCGGGGCTTCGCCATGAGTCGGGAATTGGAAGGAGTCTGCGGCTGCGCAGAAGTGTACGCGACCGTTCATCGGTATCGCCACCGCACGAACAGGTGAAACGACCGTCTACGCCGGAATGGGGACGGTGATGCAGCGCCTGTTGCTGGTGGTGGCCGATGGCGTGCGCCCCGACGTCTTGCGCGACGAGTTGGACGCCGGTCGCGCGCCCGCGATGTCGGCCCTCTGCGCACGCGGAGGACTGTACACGATCACGTCGTCATTTCCTTCGGTCACCGGGCCGGCGTACGTGCCGTTCCTGATGGGACGTCATGCGGCGACGGCAGGACTGCCCGGGCTTCGCTGGTTTGATCGCGCGCGCACGTTGCGTTGGTCGCCCGCACACACGCGCAGCTACGCCGGCATCGATATCTGGCATGTCGATGGTGACGTCGATCCGCAGATGCCCACGCTGTTCGATCTGGCGCAACCGTCGCTCTCCGGCATGAGCATGCTCGGTCGCGGTGCCAGCGTCGCGAACATCGGCCGATCTCTGCTCTGGACAGTGCGCGCGGCGATTCCGCACTTTCGTGGCGACACGCTGGGTTGGCGCGGTGTGGAACGCGCGGGGACGACGGAGTTTCTGCGCACGTTTGCGCGCGAGCGACCGCGATTTTCGGTGCTTGCCATCACCAGCCCTGACAAGTTCTCGCACAAGTTCGGCAGTGATTCACAACCGGTGCGGGACGCCATTGGTGACGTCGACGCCGCCATCGCACGCGCGCAGGAGATTGCTCGTCGCGATGGATGGCTCGATTCGCTGCGCATCTGGGTCGTCGCCGACCATGGACACTCGCCCGTTTCGCAGCACGATGACCTGCACGGCTGGCTCGAGGGGCAGGCGCTGCGCGTGCGCGCGCATCCGCGTCTGCACACGCGCCATCCAGACGTGGTGCTGATGGTCGGTGGCAACGCGATGGCACATCTCTACGTCGACCCATCCGCGCGCAGCCGGCACTGGTGGCCCACCCATGGTGCGCGCTGGGAGTCGTTGCATGATGCGCTGGTGCTTCGCGACCCCATCGATCTCGTGAGCGTGAGCGAGCGCGCCGATCGGGTGCGTATCTCTCATTCGGTGTACGGAACGGCCTTCGTCACGCGACGAGAGAAAGGGAGCAGCGTCGGCGGTGGTGCCAACGGCAGCGCTGGAACGCAAGCGAACGACAGCGCGCGCTGGGACTACGACGCCACACTGGGCGATCCCCTGCGACTCGGCGGATCGCTGCTCGACCTCGATGATCACGGTGCCTGGGAGGCGTGTGCGAGCTCGCCGTATCCCGATGCGCTCGTGCAGCTGGTGCAACTGTGCACCTCATCGCGCGCGGGCGATCTGGTGCTCTCGGCTGCCGATGGCTGGGATCTGCGGTCGCGGTTCGAGCCTGTCGCACATGTCTCCACACATGGCGCCCTGCTGCGCGCGCAGATGTCGGTCCCGCTGCTGCTCGACGGTCCCATTTCGCGCACACCGCAACGATCGGCCGACGTGATGCCGAGTGCGCTGGCGGCGATGGGGCTGCCGATTCCCGAGGGCCTCGACGGCCGGTCGTTCCTGTAGCGATGCTCTGGCCATCAGCCCACTGCAGTCGCGACTGTTGGTGTCGTACTATCGCCTGCGTAGTTTTTGAGAACCGTTCTCATATACTCCTTTGGTACTCATGTCGCTTCGTAAACTGCTGTTCTGGGGACATCTGGGCGTCGGCGTCGCTGCCGGCGTCGTCATCCTCATCATGTCCGTGACGGGGGTGCTACTCACCTACCAGCGCCAGATCCTGGCCCGCTCGGTGCGGAGCATGCAGACCGCTACCGTCGCCACCCCGCCGGGGGGCTGGCTGCCGGTTCGCACGCTCGCCGACGCGGTGGCGACTGCTGAGAAGGGCGAGCGACCGATCTCCTTGCAGTTCGCGCGCGATCCCGCGATGCCGGTGGCGGCAGAGTACCCGAAAGCACGTCAGATTTATGTCGACGGCCGGTCGGCGCAGGTACTCGGCGAGGCCGATCCGGCGCTCAAGAAGTTGTTCAACGATCTCATTCAGTGGCATCGGTGGCTTGGACTTACCGGCGAATCGCGCAACGCCGCCAAGTTGGTCTTCGACGGCGCGAACCTGTTCTTTCTGCTGCTGGTGATGAGCGGCGTGATTCTCTGGATTCCGCGTCCGTTCACCAAGCAACGGGCCAAGGCTGTCGCGTTGACCCGGCGCGGACTGAGCGGCAAGGCGCGCGACTTCAATTGGCACAACGTGGCCGGACTGTGGTTTGCGTTGCCGCTATTGCTGGTGGTCGGCTCCGGCGTGGTGATCTCGTACGGATGGGCCACGAACCTGGTGTACCGTGCGGTGCTGGACACTCCGCCGCCGCCTGATGGGCCGCGTGGCGCGGGTGCGGGTGCGGGTGCGGGTGCGGGTGCGGGTGCGGGTGCCGGTGCGGGTGCCGGTGCCGGTGCGGGTTCTGCCGGGAACGCGAAGGCGCAGTCGATGGTGGAACCCGTCGCGCTAAGCGTGCCCGCGGTCTCGCTCGACAGCGCGCTGCACATCGCGATGAATCGCAGCGAGAAGTGGCGCACGATCACGATTCCGCTGCCCAGGCCCGACGCGAAAACTCTCGTCGTCACGATCGACGAAGGTACCGGCGGTCAGCCGCAGCGGCGTCACTCGATCACGCTCGATCTCAACACCGCCGAGATCACGGCGACCGGCGGGTTCCCCACGCAGAGTCGCGGACGCCGACTGCGTGCGTGGCTGCGCTGGGCGCACACGGGCGAAGCGTTCGGCGTGTGGGGGCAGACGATCGCCGGACTCGCATCGTTGGCCGGCGTGCTGCTGGTGTGGACCGGACTCGCCTTGAGCTGGCGGAGGCTGATGGCGTTCCTGCGTCGTCGTGGACGTTCAGCGGCGGAGCTGGCGACCGCCAATCCGTAGTCGCGACAGGCGACGTCACGCCGCGCGCGACATCACTCCGTGCGATTTTTGCTGCGCTCCGGATCGAAGCCATCGGGATAGCGCGTGCGCAGCTTGTCGATGTTGCGCTGCGCGATCTCGCTGAGCGGAACGTCGAGCACCGTGGCGAAGGCACCGATGTACCAGAGACAGTCGCCGAGTTCCTTCATGAGCGCGTCGCGATCGAGCGGCGTGTCGTGAAAGAGATGCTTCTTGATGATCTCGGCGGTTTCTCCGGCTTCACCCGTGAGGCCGAGCGCCGCGTTGGCGAGCAGCTGTTCGTGCGTACGATTGCGGCCGAGTGTGCGTGCGGCGAGGGACTGGTACTCGTCGAGGTTCATGGCAGGAAGAGGAGAGCGGTTGGACCGGTGAGGATTGAAGACCGTACAGAAGGCATCGGCCGATCGTGACAAGAGATGCGCGTCGGGTGCCTTGCGCTTGGAATGACGCCGTTTGTCGTCGGCGTCTCCATCCTCGCCATTGGCACGTCGTTGCCGGAACTGGTCGCCTCGGTACCCAGCGTGCGCGCGGGCAGCTCCGAGATCGTTGCGGGCAACGTGCTTGACACCAACGCCGCCAATCTATTGCTCGTACTCGGCGCGGTGCGTGCCGCTGTGCCCACCGGCCGGTTGGTGCTTGGCGAGGACTACCGGTTCATCGACCTTCACTTCCTGCTCGGCTCCCTGGTGGCGCTGGCTGCTGAGGAAGGACAAGCGCATCTTTCGCTGGGAGGGGCTGCTGTTTCTCGTCCTGTTTGCGCTGTTCATGCTCGAGGTGGTCACCCGCGCATAGCCCCGATGTTGGCTCGAGACTCCTTCTGGTGTCATCGCTGATCCGTGGTGGGTGGATGTCCGGGGATGGCTATATTTCGGCATGTCATGGATCCGTCTCACGATGGCGCTCACGATACGCGCGCTGGTCAATCCGTTTCTCGCCATCGATCTGCTGCGGGTGGCGTGGCGTTTTCGTCATCGGCATTGGCTGACGCGCTTTCCGTTCCTGCCACTGCCAGCGGTGACGTATGTGAAGTGGCGCATGTACACCGCGTACGGTGAGGAGGATGCGATTCCACCGGTGGACGACGTCATCGCGTTCGCGCGCTGGGTTGGTAAGCAACCGTAACGTGCGCGGCGGACATGCATGTCTGACGACACCTTTCGGTGCCGAGTCTGTGGTGCCGCGTCTTTGCTGACGCGGGCGTGGTGACGCGCGAATGACGACGCCAGCGAAGGAAGCGCGTCGCTTGCTGACCGAGCGACTGAAGGCGCAGGCCTTCGGCGTCGGGTTTGACCTCGCTGGTGTTGCGACACTTGGCGAGCCAGCCACACGCGCCGCGTTCGATGCGTGGCTCGCGGCAGGTCATCATGGCGAGATGTCGTATCTCGAAGGTGTTGGCGCCGAGTTGCGACGGGACGCGCGACGCCCACATGCGGGTGCAACGCACGCGTTAGTGGTCGCGATCAACTATGGCGGTCGTGAGCCAAGCGGCCCCGTGGCGCGGTACGCGCGCGGCGACGACTACCACGAGGTGCTGCGCGCGAAGTTGCGCGAGGTGCACACGTGGCTGGAACGCGAAGTGGGGCGGCCGGTGAATGCGCGGCCCTATGTCGACTCGGGGCCTGTGCTCGAGCGTGATCTCGCGCAGCGCGCGGGGCTCGGGTGGTTTGGCAAGAACACGATGCTGATCAATCCGACTCAGGGATCGTTCCTGTTTCTCGCGTCGTTGTTCGTGGACGTGGAATTGGAGGCGGATGCACCCTTCGAGGCGGATCGGTGCGGGACGTGCACTCGGTGTCTGGAGGCGTGTCCGACGCAGGCGTTTGACGGGCCACGTGATCTCGATGCGAGCAAGTGCATCAGTTATCTCACGATCGAGTTGCGGGGCGCGATTCCGGTGGAGTTTCGTGAGGCGATGGGTGGGATGGTGTATGGGTGCGACGTGTGCCAGGAGGTGTGTCC
>Ga0163144_10003814_pt1 | contig 34339 bp, 26 predicted proteins | sample OliLak19BULKMAT1_FD_123175 | JGI IMG/M metagenome (GOLD analysis project Ga0163144, IMG submission 123175) | Freshwater microbial mat bacterial communities from Lake Vanda, McMurdo Dry Valleys, Antarctica - Oligotrophic Lake LV.19.BULKMAT1 | ecosystem: Environmental > Aquatic > Freshwater >...
GAAGAGCGCGGCCTTCTCTTTCGACAACGGCGAGAAGAGGGTCAGGATGGACTGGAAGTCGTACCCCCGCCCAATCGTGGATTTTGGGTTCTCCGCGCCTGTGACGCGAGCCGAGTGGATGCCTTCCTGTTTCAGGAGTTGTGCCGCCAGTTGGTCGTACAGATAGCTGGCCGTATCGGCGAAGGCCGTAAAAACAATCACTTTCCGATTGCCGGAATTGATGGGGGAATGCAGCTTGTCGAGAATTTGCCCCTTGAGGTGTTGCAGCTTGGCGTCGTCCGCAGGCGTGATCTTTCGCATCTCGCTGAGCAGGGCTTGGATGATCGCGAGGTCCGCGCGAAGGTCATGCTCCCAGGCGGGCAGGTCCATATCGGAAAGGCTGATGCGAACTTTGCCGCCGATCTCATTGCTTTCTTCAGTTGGGCCTGTGCCGTCATCCAGGAGTTCGGAGAACGCCTCTTCGTCATCCGGCTCCGTGTTTTCGAAAGCGGACGAAACGTCGGTGAAATCGGCATTGCGGCCGGTGTTGCGGAAGTTCTCGATCTTGGCAAGGGTCGCCAGATGGAAGTTCTGAAGCCGCTCCAATGTGAGCCGGAATGACTGCACGGAGCTTTCCAGCCGCTTCAGCAGATTCACCGTCATGAGTGTTTGAAGACTACTTTCGCGGTCTTTCTGCTTGAATGTGCCGCCACCGCCTCTGACGTCGGTGTCGTAGAGGTCCTCGTACTTGGGCAACCGACTGGGGAGGATATAGCCGATGGGCGCGTAGACGCCCAGCTTCATCAAAGAGAGCTGGTTAAAGATGTCGTTGAAGCCAATGACGTCGGGCCGTTGGGTGAGCGGGCAGTGGAATGAAAGCGGCTTCAGCCTTTCAGGGAAATTTCCAATGTCCTTCGTGTCGTAAAAGGTTTGAATATGCCGCCGGGATCGCGCGATGGTGACGGAATCGAGCAACTCGAAGAAGTCGAAGTCCAAAGCTCCGAGGATGGCCGCCGGTGTACGCGCCTGCGGGGCTAGCTTCGACCAACCATTGAAAGCGGTCTGAGCGCGGCGGAAGATCTCATCGACGTTTTTCTCCGTGCGCAATTGGCCGGTGAGGTGTTCGGGGTCACCCTCATAGGCCAGCGCAAGCTGATTCTTAAGGTCGTTGAAGCGGTTGTTAACGGGCGTCGCCGAAAGCATCAGGACCTTGGTCTTGACGCCTTCCTTGATGACGCGATTCATCAGGCGCTGATAGCGTGTCTCGCGATCTTTGAAAGCGTCGTTGTTACGGAAGTTGTGCGACTCGTCGATAACGACCAAGTCGTAGTTGCCCCAATTGATCCGGTTCAGCGGGAGGCCCAAGGAATAACCTCTGCTCCGGAGAAGGTCCGTGTGGCAGAGGACGTCGTAGTTGAACCGGTCCTTAGCAAAGGGGTTGGTCTTCAAGTTCCCCTTGTAATTGGTCCAATTGTCGGAGAGCTTCTTGGGACAAAGCACCAACACGGACCGGTTGCGCAGCTCATAATATTTGACGACCGCGAGGGCGGTAAAGGTCTTGCCGAGGCCGACGCTGTCGGCCAAGATGCAGCCGTTGTAGGTTTCCAGCTTGTTAATGATGCCGGTGGCCGCGTCGCGTTGAAAGTTGAACAGCTTCTGCCAAATCAGACTCGTTTGATAACCGGTCAAATCATTCGGAAGTACGTCGTCGCTAATATCTTCCAGGAATTCGTTAAAGATGTTGTACAGCATCAAGAAGTAAATTCGCTCTGGCGAATTCTCCCGATAAACCGATGCGATGTGATCGCAGATGAGGGCCGTGACGTCCTCGAGGTTTTCCTGATCCCGCCAAATTTGATCGAAGAGGTGGATGTAAGTGGCGGTCACCGATGCCTCATCCATCTTATTGACCATGTTCGAGACGGCGTTGCCTTGCTGGTAGCCCAGGTCCACGGCAGTAAATCCGTGCAGCGGCATGTAGACGGCATTGGCGTCCGGCTGCTGCAGGCAGGCGAACTGCTGCATCGGTGCCTTGCCGTGGTTGGAACGGAATACCGCTTTACGCCGCATCCATTCGGCGCACTCCCTGGCAATTGCGCGTTGGGTCAGTTTATTCTTCAGCCGGATCTCAAATTCGCTGCCGTAGAAGCCTCGCTCACGCTCCAGGCGAGGAATATGGAACTCGCGATGCTCCTTGCGGACCCTGTCGGTTACCTCATTCGGAATGAACGTTGGGGCGGTGAAGATGAACTGGAGAGAGTCGATTCTTTCGAGCTCGGCCTTGAGCGCTTCATAGGCGTAGATCGAGAAGCAAGACGCGGCAATCCTGAGCTTCGCTCCAGGGAGTATGGAGTGCTTGAGGTCGTCGCCAAGCAAACGATTGATGTTGTCGATGATCTCCATGCTGTTGACACGATTCCCCTACTGAGCGTTAAGGCTGCTCCTCTGGCATCCTTCAGGCATGACTTACCTATGCTTGGGCTCAATGCGGTTGGGCTCGTTGCTTGCTTGCCATCGCGCTCAGTCCTCGATTTGCCTGAATATTGAATTATAGTCGTTTGGACACGCCGATATCTCATTGATTCCACATGTGGGGCAGCTCATTGGGATTCTGCCGGAGACCTATCGGCCCATCTTCACCAATGCGGAAGTCTTTCTGCCGGCACACTTCTATCCGAACTACTCGCGAGAGCGTGGCAAGGCCAGCGTGGGTGGGTTGGCTTTCGCGGGGAAAATGTCCTCACGATGGAATATCGCATGCCGCGCAACAAATATCCGCAAGGCGCTCAGCAGACACAATTCCATCAGGAAGTCATCGCGCGTGTCGCCGCACTGCCAGGTGTTCAATCCGCGGGTATTGTCAGCTCGCTGCCGTTCAGCGGCAATCGCAACAGTATCCCGATCGCATTGCCCGACCGCCCCGCGCCATCACCGCAAAACCCGTTGGTTGTGCAATTCAATACCGCGACGCCGCGCTATTTCGACACCGTTGGAATTCCGCTCCTCGCCGGGCGCGACTTTCAACTGGCGGATGGCCCCGATGCTCAGCCTGTGGCCATTGTCAGCCAATCGTTTGCTCACCGTTTCTGGCAGGGCGAGAATGCCATCGGCAAACGGATCGGCTTCCCGGACACCCCGCTCAAGCTGACCGTGGTGGGCGTCGTGGGTGACACCAAGCACTATGCACTCGATGACACGGACGCCACTCAGTTGTATCGCCCCTACGCGCAAGTGCCCTTCATCTTCGCGACGCTGGCGGTAAAGACGCAAGGCGAGCCAATGGCGATGACCAAGTCCGTGCAGCGGGCGATCTGGTCGATCGACAAGAATCAGCCTATGTGGAAGATTCGCTCGCTGCAGTTTCTGGTCGACCGTTCGTTCAGCATCTTACGGTACATGAGCTATCTACTGATCTGCTTCTCGGCAGTCGCTATGATTCTGGCTGCCATCGGACTTTACGGAGTGATTGCGTATCTGGTGAATCAACGCAGTGCCGAGTTTGGGATTCGCATGGCACTCGGTGCAAAACCCGCCGATATTCTGGCGCTGGTGGTTCGCAAAGGACTGACACCGACCATCGCCGGACTCGTCTGCGGCGTCGTCGCCTCACTCGTCTTGACGCGGTTTCTGACAACGCAAGTCTTTGGCGTCAGTCTCACCGATCCTGTGGTTTATGGGGGACTCTCTTTGGTGTTGATGTTGGTTTCACTCTTGGCCGTGCTGATACCGGCCCGCCGAGCGATGCGGGTGGATCCCGTGGTTGCGATTCGCCAACATTAAGTCTTGCGTGTGAAGGGATCTATTTCTTTCCCATCTCCGCAATGCGGCGCCGCATTCTCGCAGCCTCATGCCCCTGGAACTCCAACCGGCCACCGACCAACGCCACCTTCTCGGTTCCGGACCATTGCGCCTTCATGATTCCCACACGCGAGTGCTCGCCCGACCCCAGCAGCAGGTGCCCGATTTCATGCGCGATCGCGTTGCCCAGGACTTTCGCCGCCGGTAGATCGAACATTCTTGCATACTGCCGCACGCGGTTCCACATCACCTTCGCGTAGACGCCGTCGCCGGTTTGCGGCAGCAAAGAATAACCCATTGAGAAGCTCGTTGTCCGCACATCGGACATCGTTTCCACAATCGATACTTCCAACGCATCCGCCGAACGGCACTGCTGGGGTTCCACATAGCAGTTGACCCACTGCACTTTTACTTCCGCCCGCCGCATGGCACTGTTGGCTGTCTCGATCGCCTGCGCCAAAGCCTTAGCAGCGGGGATCCGCGCCTCGTTGTGGCAGTGAACCGTCACGTCAGAAGCCCGTGCCACCGATAGAGCTGTTGAAACGAAGATCGCGGCGATTGTGGATGTGGTGGGCATTGGCTTGTTCTCCTGTCCGGTTCGCCCTGTCTAGCGAAACCAAACCAAGAATAGGCCAGGATTACTGTGCTAAAATTCCGGACCCAATCACGACCCGCGTCGCAGGCTGCTTCAGTTGAAAAGCAAACTCGACTGGCTCATTGCCCGTCCTTACCCAAAAAATTTGCGCAGCGCCCTTGGCAAAATGCACTTCCACCGGAACATCCACTTCGAAATCCCGCCCGACGCCGCTCTGCGTCATTGTCCCGCTAACGCGCAAGCCCGTTGACGCCTTCATGTTTAGCTTCAAAGACGGAATGCCCGTGCCATAAACCCAATTCTCGAAAAAGACGTCCAATTGGGCATCCGGCGAACCGGCAGGCAGCATCGAAGCCGCCAACTTGCGGAACTGCTCTGTCGAAATCGGCTTCTGCTTATACTCACGAACAATTGTGCTCAGAAGCTTGCGAAAGGCCGCGTCGCCCATTTGCCGCCGCAGCATATGAATGATCCAGGTGCCCTTTTCATAAGTGATCACGCGCCACGCATTGACACTGTGCGAATTCTGCAACCGGATACCCAACGTGATCGGACCCGCCGCCTCAAGCGCCGTACCCTTGTCTTCCTTCGCCATCAAATGACGCGTGTAATCACTCAGCACCGGTTCCAACTGCTTCACGCCTTTGCGCTTTTCCATATACATGAGCGATGCGTAGTTCGCCAACGCCTCTTGCAGCCATTCGTCCTGATAGCCGTCCGCGGTGACCGAGTTTCCCCACCACTGATGCGCGACCTCGTGCGCCGCCAGCAACTCCGTGTAAAAAAGCTGCTGACTGCGCTCACGAACACCCACCGGCATGTCGCTTGGACGCAGATAAGACATGGTGGACAGATAAACCAAGCCCGGAAAGCCCTGCCCGAACGACCCTGGAATCGGCGATACAGTCAATGTCTGAATCGGTGGCGGACCAAAATCCGCCGCCATCGATTCGAAGGCACCGACAACGAGATTTGCGAGCGTCCGCAACTGTGCGAGGGGATCCGGTGCGGGCATCGGGGGCAGCGCTGTGTTGGGATTCGCCGATCCACGCCGTCCACCTCCAAACGCCGGTGGCGGAGGCTGAGAAGCAGGCATACGAGGAAGCAGGGCCTGTTCCAGCCGTTTGTTGCCGACAACCTCGATCGTGTATCCACCGCGTGTGACCTTCACGCTTTCGTACTCTCCAAGATTGAAACCGGCAAAGCGAATCGGTGACGATGTCCGGCGATGCGTGATGCGCTGCTCACCTTCGATCCTGGTGTCGATGAGATCGCCGGTGGACACCAAGTCCAGATTCTTGGGATAGCGAAACGTCAGATCGTAGGTCGCGAACTCGCCGCGCATGTGCGGATACCAGGTGCCGCGCGAACTGACAAAAAAGACCTTTTCGCCCGCGCGCAAAACCACATGCCCCTGATGCCGGAACTCGATCGTGTGCGGTTTCGAGGAGTCGAAACTTGCTGGAAGCAGGACGAGAAACACCGCATTGTCGGCCACCCGCATCGCCGATTCGCGCGCGGAGTGACGGCGGTAAACTTCCACCGGCTGCCCGTCGACCTTGACTTCATCGATGCTCATCCGTTCCGTTGTCTCGAACGCATAGACGCGCACTCCGGGCGTCATCGTCTTCAGTTCCGCCAACGTGATGACCTTGAGATTGAGATCCGGCTCAAGCGTCGCGTCGATCTTGAAACGATCGACCGTGTAGGTCTGTTCGGGCCGCTTCTTTCGCCCCGTGCGAATCGATTGAGATTCAAAGCTCGTCCAGGTGTCGAAGACCGCGCCCTGTTCGCGATTCACATATTGACCCACCATGATCTGCTCGCGCGCCATGGGATCGTGCACCACATCGAATACACCCAGTCGCTGTGTTCCAACCGTGGCGAAGAAAATGCCTTGTTCCGCCCGTGCGGGATTTTCCAGATCGAGCATCGTCCGCAACTCGAAGCTCTCTTGCAAATTGCGCACGGTCGGCGAATGCCTGGATTCCAACAGCAGCCCCATCTCAGTGGCCTTCGTTCCTTTGCCTCGAACCTCCTGCAGGATCTGTTCGACCGAGCCATCGGTGAATAGAAACAAAGCGGTGCGGAAATGTTCGTTGAGTGTGGGCGATTCGGTGAACTTGGCCAGGGTTCTGCGCTCGCCACGATGAGGGGGAGAAATCAACACCTCCGCATCGCCGCCTTCCACATCGCCACTGAACATAATGGCCAGCCGCGAGCCTTTCAACTGCTTTCCGAAGATGAGGAAACCGTCGTTGATATAGAATTTTGCGTCTTCGCGGGCGATGGAAAAATCTCGAATTCTGTAGCATTCCGCAGAATCGAGTCCGGTCTCGCGGATGAGTTTCGCGAGAGCAGGCGCGGCACCATCCCTTGTTCCCGCTTGCTGCACGGCAGCTAGAGCCGAGTAATACAACGCGAACGGAAGCATCAATCGCATAGGAACCCTTCTCGCCGATTGTATCGTGCGTTGCAACGGCCGAAGGCTTCGTCGCGATGCTATCCCCCCAGCGCAAAAGCGAGAGGGGAGGCCCTGTTGTCAGGAAGCCTCCCCTCGCCGCGTCGATCATGCTCTGGTCCAGAGCCGTTACTTCTTGGTCCCCTTCAGATCGGGGTGTTGGATCCGGGACGCACGTTGCGGCACGTCCCGGTTGTTTCTTCAGGGTACTACAGAGTCTTGAGGTAGCCGATCAGATCCTTGAGTTCGGGCGCGCTGAGCATGTCTTCGTAGGCGGGCATGCCGTTGCCGCCGGCCTTGACGATGGCACCGACGGTGGCATCGGTCGGAGCCTTGCCGTTCTTCATCTTGGCCTTCTTGTAGAGGCCCTTCAAGCCGGGGCCCATCTTCTTTTCGTCGGAGTCCGCGTTGTGGCAGACACTGCACTGTTCGAAGACTTCTTTGCCTTTGGCCGCATCCTGGGCCATTGCCACGGTGCCGCTCATCAGAAGCGCAGCGATTCCCATCGAGCCGAGCCATCTCATTTTCATTGTCGAATTCACTCCTTGAACAGTCAACTTCAGTTTACAATTTGCAAGTGACTTCCGTCATCGCACTGTTTGCCAAGGCCCCTGTAGCGGGGCGGGTCAAGACCCGGCTTTGTCCTCCGCTGACCCCTCGAGAAGCGGCGGAGATTCACCTACAATTTACCACGCTCATGATGAAGAAAATCTCATCATTTGAAGCAGTTGCCAGCATCGAACTACATACCGACGTGGTTACAGATGCGTGGAGCGAGTGGAAGGTTGCACGACGATTGCAATGTGAAGGAAATTTAGGCGACCGGATGTTGCATGCAATGAAAATGTCCGCGCATGCGATGATTGTCGGCAGCGACGCACCTACGCTTCCGACGGAGTATTTGCGCGAGATTCTGGAATCGAAGGCGGATGTGACGCTGGGGCCGACGGAGGATGGCGGCTACTATGCGATCGCCTGCCGCGCGCCGGTGGAAGCGCGAATGTTCGAGGGCGTCCGCTGGTCGACAGAGCATACGCTGGTGGACACGATTCGTGCGGTGGAAGCTTGCGGGCGGAGCGTGGCGCTGGGGCGTCAGTGGTGGGATGTTGATTCGGGCGAAGATCTACAGCGCTGGCGTGATACATGGGGGGCTGCGGACATGTAGGAAAGCCGCGCATCAGGCTATCCGATCCACGCGGAGATGCGCGCCATTACGAACATCGACGACCACCAATACGGCCGTCAACAAATCGCCGTCCAAGAAGCGAAATGCCATCGTCGAAGCTGCCGGGGGCGTGATCTGAATTTTCCAGCCGGTACACCGTTGACCGCTGCGATTTCGAACTAGCGCAGACGGCCGAGTTGGAAGTCGATGGCCGAGCGCAGCATCTGATAGTCATAACGAGCTACAGCGTTTCGAATCTCGGCGGTCGTCTGGTTGAGTTGCGCCTGGCTGAGTTCCACAAACGAACTGAGCCCCAAATTGTAACGCTCTTGCGCGAGTTCCACAGAGGATGCGGATTGGCGCGCGAGTTCAGAAGTCAGTGCGATACGGCGAAAGGCCATATCCGCGTTGATGGCAACGATCGCCACTTCACGCGCGATGACATTTTCGAATTCTTTGATGCGCTGATCCACCGCCTGCACACGCAATCGGGCATCGAGCTTTCTGGCGTCGAACAGATGGCCGTTGAAGACCGGAAGATTGAGCGTGACACCTGCGGCGGCGTAGCGGTTGACGAGGCGATCGCTGTGAAGCGGAGCGCCGCCTGCGCTGGCGAGCGCGGCGATCGTGGGCTTCGACAGCTTGTCCTCCGCCATTGCGAATCGCACTGCGGCTTCCCGTTCGATGCGCAACGCGGCCATTTCCGGGCGGCCTTTCAAAGCCTCGGCGGACAGTTCCGAAACCGTTGGCGGAGTGTCGGAGACCAAGTCCACTTCCACAGGATCGAAGGGTTGGGGTTCGGGGAATCCCAACAGCGCCGAAAGTTCTGCAATCGCAGTGTCGAACTCGTTCTGTGCGCCCAGCACCGAGAGCCGGGCTTCCGACACGTTGACTTCCGCGAAGCTGACGTCGAGCGTGGACTTGAGTCCATTCTTTGAAAGCGTCGCGACCTGGTCGAGCAGTAACTGGCGCGCCGAGAGAGTGGAATCGGAAACCTGCTTCACTTTGCGAGCACGCAACGCGGAGAAGAAGGCGCGATGCACGGCAAAGAGAATTTGGGAGCGCGTGGCTTGCACGGATTGGCGCAAGGAATCGGCTCGCAGTTTGGCACTTTCGACGAGGTTGGATGTGCGTCCAAAATCGGATAGCAGGTAACTGCCGGACACGCCGAAGGCGAGGCGGCTGAAGATGATCGGATTGTTGAGCGCACCGGCGGAAAGGCGGCTGTCGTTGAGCGCAGCGACCGCCGACGATTGCGCCACGATTGCCGGATAGAGCGCGGACCTGATTCCGGTGGTGGCCGCGTCGGCCATTGCCGGTGCCAGCGCATCCAGGGCGATTCGCGGATTGTTTCGTAACGCCATGGCGCTTGCTTCGGAGAGCGTGAGTTTTCTGGCGGGCGCCTGCGCAAAGGCCACGCAAGCACAGAGGGTGCAGAGTATGGTTCTCAATTGAGTTCCTCTCCCGCATCGGGTATGGATTCAGGCGGCAAGACGGTGGGGGCTGCGCTGTGGCGTCCGTAGAGCCACAGATACCCGGCCGGAACGATGAAGATCGTCACGGCGAGCGATACCGTCAGACCGCCGAGAATCGCGCGGGCAAGCGGGGCGTAGGCTTCGCTGCCGGTGCCAAGCTTCAATGCCATGGGCAGCAATCCGATGAGCGTTGCGAACGATGTCATGAGCACAGGTCGCATTCGAATGCGAGCGGCGGAAACGATCGCTTCCATGACAGGCATCGTCTCTCGTTGTCTATGCGCGAATTCCACCAGCAGGATACTGTTCGACACCACAATACCGACGAGCATAACGATGCCCATCAGCGACATCACATTCAACGAAGTGCCTGAAAAATGCAGCGTCAACAGCACGCCTGCAAGCCCCGGAGGTACTGCAAGCAAAATAAGCACTGGATCCGAAAACGACTTGAACTGCGCCACAAGAATCAGATAGAGCAATACGACCGAAAGAATGAGGCCGAGGCCAAAGCTTTGGAAAGACGACCGCATTCCTTGCACCATGCCTCGCAGCGCGACTCGTGTACCCTTGGGTGGCTTCAGTTCCGAAACGATACGATCGATGCCGGTGGCGAGGCGCCCGAGGTCTTCGCCTTGTGGGCGGACGTAGACGTCGATCACTCGGCGGAACTGATAGCGATCCACCTCTGTGGGCGCAAGCGTTGGCGAGATCTGTGCGACCGCATCGAGTCTCGCGGGCACGGGCTGCCCCGGAGAACGCAGCGGAATCGCGCGAAAATCGTTGAGGGTTCGCATCGATTGTTCCGGGTACTGCACGGTCAACATATAGTCGGTGCCGGTCTTCGGATCCACCCAATAGCTGGGTGCGATCATCTGGTTGGACGAGAGCGCGGTGATGACATTCTGAATGACTTCCTTCGAGGTGAGTCCAAGCTTGCCGACATGCATTCGGTCGATGATGACCTGCAATGACGGATAGTCGACATCTTGCGGTATGTAGACTTCCGCCACGCCAGGCAGGGTGCCAATGCTTGCGGCGAGTTCTCTCGCGAGCTTGTGGCTGACTTCGAGATTCGAGCCACTGACTTGCACATCGATTGGCGCGGGCATGCCGAGGTTCAGTACGGCGTCGACCATGCCACCGGTTTGAAAGAATGTGGTGAGGTGCGGCAGATCGGCCTGCAATCGTTTTCGCACTTGTTCCATATAAACGAAGGTGCCGGTACGATGTTCGTCTTTGAGGGCAACCTGCAGGAATGCCGTGTGGGAAGCGGAATTGCTTGTGTAGATCGACGAGAAGCCTGGCGTGACGCCGATGTTGGCGACGATCATTTCCAGATCTTCCGAAGGGATGATTTCGCGGATGATGTTCTCGACTTGTTCTACTTCCGTTTCCGTCGCGGAAAGCCTTGTGCCCGATGACGCCTTGAGGTTCACGACAAATTGTCCGGCATCGGTGCGCGGAAAGAACGCGACGTCGAGCTTCGGATAGAGCACCGCCGTGATCGCGCAGAGCACGAGCAATCCAATCACGGTCAACGCGGACCGGCTCACGGCGATCAACACAAGATGTTCATAAATGTCGAGCACGCGGTCGAACGTAGCATTGAACCAGTTGTTCCAGCGGTCTGTCAACGAAGGATGTTCCGCGTTATGGCCGTGGGGCTTGAGGAATCGTGCACAGAAGAGCGGCACGACGGTGAGCGCGACGACGTACGAAGCCAGCATCGAGAAGACCACAGCCAGCGCAAGAGCCGTGAACAGGAACTTGCTGACACCGTAGAGGAATACAACCGGAAAGAAGACCACAATGGTGGTGAGTGTCGCGGCCAAGACGGGAAGCGCGACTTCCTGCCCGCCCTTGGTGGCGGCCTCTTCGGGGGATTCGCCGAGTTCCATACGGCGGTGGATGTTTTCCAGCACGACGACGGAATTATCGATGAGGCGCGAGAATGCGAGAGCAAGTCCGCCGAGCACCATGGAATTGACGGTGCCTCCTCCAAGAGCGAGACACATGAAGGTTGCCAGCACCGACAGCGGGATCGAGAAGAACACCGCGAGTGTGGATCGGAAGCTGCCGAGAAAGACCAGAATCATGAGCGACGTGAGGGCGAGTCCTAGGGCGCCTTCGTGAATGAGCGTGGAAATCGCGGTTTTGACGAACTTCGACTGATCGAAGGCGACGCTTGTCTTCAACTGTTCGGGGACATCGGTGAGATTCGCCACCACATTGCGTACGCCTTCTACAATCGAGATGGTGTTGGAATCGCCGCCTTGGCGCAGCACAGGAGCATACACGCTACGCGTACCATTGACGCGGACGATCGAGGTCTGAATTTGTGCGGCGTCCTGGGCAATGCCGATATCGGCAACGCGCACCGGAGCGCCATCCACCACCTTTAAAGGCAGTTCGTTCAACTCGGCGACCGTATCCACTTGACTGTTGGTGTAAAGGCTGTAATCGAGCTTGCCAATGGGCAGGTTGCCGGCGGGCAGGATGAGGTTCGAATCGTTGACCGCGCGGACGACATCCATCAAACTCAGACGATGTGCTTCGAGCTTGAGCGGATCCGCATAGACCATGATTTGGCGGTATTTGCCGCCGAACGGTTGTGGCACCGACGCGCCTTGCACGGTGGCCACCTGATTGCGGATCGTATATTGCGCGAGGTCGCGCACCTGAATTTCATCGAGGCCTTCGCCTTGTAACGTGACCAGACAAACCGGCAAGCTGGATGCGTCGAACTTGAGCACGACGGGCGGCAAGGTGCCTTGCGGCAGACGGCGCAGATTCGCCATCGCAAGGTTCGAGATGGTGGATACGGCCGCATCGGGATCCATGCCCGGTTGAAAGTAGACCTTGATCAGACTCACGCCGGGCAGCGATCGCGACTCGATGTGTTCGATGCCGCTGGCGAGCGTGAAGAAGCGTTCGAAGCGGCTGGTGATGTCGGCTTCAATCTGTTCGGGCGGCATACCGTTGAAAAATGTGGCGACGACGACAACGGGAATTTGAATGCCGGGGAACATGTCCACGGGCATCCGCATCACCGCTGTCAATCCGACGACCGCAATCATCAGGCAGCAGACCACGATGAAATAGGGAGTTTTGATGGCGAAGCGAGACATGGCTACTTCGCTTCCTGACGCTTCGGCTCGACGACCTGGCCTTCTTTCAATTGGCCGCGTCCACCGCTGACGACGGTCTCTCCATCCGTCAATCCCCCGCGGATTTCGACCATGTCGGTTGTTTCGATGCCGGTCTCGACGGCTCGCCGCAGGAGGCGCCCGTCGCGCGTCACCAACAGCACCGAGTGCTTGCCGTGTTCGGTGTCGATGGCCGTTGGCGGAACCGCTAAAGCATTGGCGCGTTCGTCGATCCGCAGCACTGCCTGGGCGAACATGCCGGGCGCGAGAAGACCTTGCGGATTTGGGACATCCACCTCGGTTTGCATGGTGCGGGTCGCTGCGTCGATCCGTCCGGTGAACCGTGAGACGCGTCCGTTGATCGTGCGGTCGAGAGCCTTCGCGCGGATCTCAATGGGCATGCCAACCCGCAATTTGGGGACCGCGGATTCCGGCACGGGCAGCACGAGCCGCAAGGTGTGCGTCTGCGAGATCCTCACGACGGGCATGGCTTGGGTGTGGGAACTTGTCCCGGCCTGAATCATCGCGCCGGTGTCCAGATATCTTTTGCTCACGACTCCATCGAATGGTGCGGTGACGCGCGTGTAGGCGTACAGAGTTTTTGCGCGCCCGGCATCGGCTTCCTGCATTTTGAGGCTTTGCTCGGCGGCTGAGAGAGAAGACTTCGCGGTCGCAATTTGGGATTCCGCGAGCAGATCGCGGTTGTGCGCCGTGTCGATTTCCTGCTGGGCGACCAAGCCGGGGCGCGTCCTATGCACCGCAGCCAGACGCGTGTAGGAAAGATGCGTCATCTCATAGGTGGTTTCGGTGCGCTTGACCTCATTGCGTGCCCGCGCGAGTTCGGCCTGACTGCGTTCGATGGAAGCCGAGAACTTCGCGATATCGTCGGCCATTTCAGGCACTTCGACCGTTGCCAGTAGTTGTCCTTGCGACACGCGCTGGCCCACATCCACCTCGATCTTGCGGATGTAGCCCGAGACTTTCGCCATGACTTCCACCTCCTGAAAAGGCTGGAACTCGGCAGTGAGTGTCAGCTCATCGATCAGCGTGGAACGTCGCACTTCCACGACGGAGACGCGTCGCTTTTCGAGCGCACGGGTCTGCAAATCCTGACTCCGTTTGCCGCATCCCGCGGCGAAGATGAACAGCAACAGCAGGGCGTCACGAACTCTCAAATAGTGCACTTCAACTTATTAGACAACAGAACATGGGATGGGTCTCACCTATCGAACGGTATCGGGCAGCTATCTCTCGCCGCAGAACCTTTCAACCCTGGTTCATCCGGGGCTGTTTCGATTGTTTTGATACATTGGTATCCGAACCTAAAAATGGCCGAAGTCACCGTTCTGTTGAGACGTTGGAAGGAAGGCGACGAGCAGGCGCTCACTGAATTGACGCCGATCGTCTATGCCGAACTGCGCCGTCTTGCCCGATCTTTGCTTGCCAAAGAAGGCCAGAGCACACTGCAGGGCACTGCGCTGGTGCACGAAGTTTATATGCGGCTGGCTGGCGGGGCGAATCCGGATCTGCAGGATCGTGCCCATTTCTTCAGCGTCGCGGCGCGTGTGATGCGGCGCGTGCTTGTCGATCGTGCGCGCAAACGCCAAGCGGGCAAGCGCGGCGGAGCGGAGAGTGTGCATGTTCCAATGGAAAACGCTGACTTCGAGATCGACACCTCCGCGTTCGGACAGGACTTGGATTGGGGCATTCTCGATCAGGCCCTCGACCAGTTGGCGCAGATGGATCCGCGTCGCGCCAAGGTTGTTGAGATGCGATTCTTCGGCGGCTTCAGCGACAAAGAAATCGCGGAGATGTTGGATGTTTCCGAACCTACGATCCGTCGGGATTGGGTCGTCGCACGCACTTGGCTGTTCCGGAGAATGACGGCGGCATGACCCCGGCTAACTGGCAGCGGATTTCCGATGTCTTTTCCGAAGCTCTCGACCTTGCTCCCGCAGAACGCGAAGTATTTTTGAGACGTGTCTGCGAAGGCAATCCCGAGTTACGCCTCGAAGTCGACGAAATGCTGCTTGCGGAGGGCGGTTCCAGTGGCTTTCTGGAAGCCGCCAAGATCCCCATTCCGGCGGATCTTCCCGGTGGATGGAAGCTGATCGATCAAATCGGCGAAGGCGGAATGGGTTTGGTTTACCGGGCGATGCGCGCGGCCGAAGGATTCACCCAGGTCGCGGCGGTAAAGATTCTTGGCACCGCGAATTTGTCGCCGGAGTTCGCGCGGCGCCTGCGCGTGGAACGAAGTCTTCTGGCGAAGTTGGACCATCCCAACATCACCCGGTTGCTCGACGGCGGCTCGGTGAATGGGGTTCCGTTTCTGGTGATGGAACTGGTCGATAAGGGCCAGTCTCTCATGGAATATTGCAAGAATCCGAGCCTGCGGAATCGGCTGCAAGTGTTTCTCAAAATCTGCGGTGCCGTGCAATATGCCCATCGGCACCTTGTGGTGCATCGCGATATCAAGCCTTCGAATATTCTTGTGACACAAGAGGGCGAGCCCAAGTTGTTGGACTTTGGCATCGCCAAGATGCTTTCCCCGGAGATCGACTCGAGCGACAGAACCCATACGCTCTATCGCGCGGTGAGTCTGCACTATTCGAGTCCGGAACAGTTGCGTGGCGAGACCGTGACGACATCGACGGACATCTATTCGCTGGGTGCGCTGCTGTATGAGATCCTCACGGGAACCCGCCGGGAGTTCGGAGATCTCACTACGCCCGAGTTGATCGCGAAACATATCGAAGAGACTCCGATTCAGAAGCCCAGCAGTCTCGATAAGAACATCCATCTGGATCTCGATGCAATCGTCGAAAAGGCCGTTCGGTCCGAAGCGAGCATGCGGTATTCCTCGGTGGAACAACTTGCGGCGGATGTCCAAAGGCACCTCGATGGATTGCCGGTTCTCGCGCACGAGGGCAATTGGAGCTATTTCGCGTCGAAGTGGATGGCGAGACATAAGCTGGGCGCAGCGGTTGGCTTCGCGGTTGCCGTAGGCTCGATCGCCTTCATCTGGGCGGCTGCGGAGACTGTGCGCGAACGCAACCGGGCGGAGGCTCAACTACGAGAGACCCGTGAGATTGCGGGCCTGATGGCAATGCAAGCGCCTCAGCAGTTGGCCGCAGTTCCAGGTTCATTGCCGTTGCGCCGCAAGATGGTGCGGTTCGGTTTGGCGCATCTCGATTTACTGCTGGCGCAGAGAGATCCGAACGACGCGCAGGAGCGCCGACGTCTTGCTCTGGGCTACTTCAACATAGCCAATGCGTTGGGTGGAGCCAACACCACCAATGTTGGCGACTACGACGGTGCGATCCGTTGCTATCGGAAATCCATCGACTTATTGTGGGAAGATTCTGGTTCCGCCCGGCGCGATGGCGTCATGCTGAACGCCATGCGGAGAGCGCATCGCAGCATGCTAGGCGATCTGCAACGGCTTCGCCGCCTGCCTGAAGCCTTGAAGGCCGCGGAAGATTGCATTGTGAAGGCTCCGACGATCGATCTCGATTCCGGGGGCATCGTCGCGATTGGATGCCGTTTTCAGCGCATCGAGATTCTTGCGCGGATGGGGCAGACAGTCTCCGATTTCGAAGTGGATGCGGTGTTGAAAGACGCGCTGGAAAAAACGGACACCGCGGAATTCGCTGTCGGAATCGCGAATGCTCAATTGCGGCTCTCGTTTGTGTACCTGGGCAAGAAAGACTATGCCTCAGCGCTGGACCATGCGAAGATCGGGCTCGATACCTCGCCCAGGAATCGAAATCCGGAAGTGAGTATTCTCAAGGCGCGTCTGATGGTCATCGCCGCGCTTGCCGAGAGCCGGTCCGGTGAGCAGAGTGCGGCGCGGGCGCGCTTTGAGGAATGCTTCGATTTGCTTCGTGAAATCGTGCGTCGCGAGCCTACCGATGTCGAGTCTCGCGGAGACTTGGCGAGAGCGCTCTTCGAGTCGTTGGAAACCGTTCCCGACGACATCGGCCTGCATCACGCGCGAATGGTGGAAGCGGAATCGCTCGCGAACGCGATTGTGAAAGACATCGATCATCCGGAAGGCCGCTTTTTGCTGGTGAGGATTCTGGGCAAGCAGGCTGCACTGCAAAATAATGATTGCGGCATGCGGCAGCGGGCTCTTGACGAATACCAAAAGATAGTCAAAGAGGGGCTCGTGCTGCCCGGTGACAGGCCGTATGTCGATGAGATTCGAGATCGCAAATGCGGCGGTTCTCATTGATGGGAATGATGGGAATTGTATGGCCCTCAAAGAATCTGTACGCACGGGCAACCCCGTGAAACCATCCGCCAACTAAGGAAGTCTCAATAGATGATGAAATCCATATTCTTCGCAACCGCGCTTGTGGCGTTCGCGCAACAGCAAGCGGAACCTGGCTTTAAGCCGCTCTTCGATGGCAAGACACTCGACGGGTGGACGCTCGTGAAGGGCCGCGGGCCGGGTTATGTGGTGAAAGACGGCACGATCGTTTGCCCGGTGGAAGGCGGGGGCAATCTGTTCACCGAAGCCGAGTACGCGAACTTCGTAGTGCGGTTTGAGTTCAAGCTTTCCGCCGGTGGGAACAATGGCCTGGGTATCCGTGCGCCGTTGACGGGCGATGCGGCGTATGCGGGCATGGAACTGCAGATTCTCGATCACGACAACGATTTGTATAAAAAAGACGGCAAGAGCTGGCTTAAGCCCGCCCAGTATCACGGATCGGTCTACGGTATCGTTGCGGCGAAGACCGGATTTCTGAAGCCTGTGGGCGAATGGAATTACGAGGAAGTCACCGCCAATGGACGCAAGATCACGATCAAGCTCAACGGGACAACGATTGTGGATGCGAACCTCGATGACGTGAAAGATCCGGCGGTGATCAAAGAACATCCGGGCATGTTGCGTAACACGGGCCATCTCGGATTTCTGGGTCACGGATCGCATGTCGAGTTCCGCAACATTCGATTGAAGCCTCTATGAGTTTTGAGCGTGAGCTTCATTGGGCGAGAGTCGCCGCCCATCGGGCCGCTGCCAACGCCCTGCGCATCCAACGCGCGGGCGTAACGGCGGAGACGAAGCCCGATCGGTCGCCGGTAACCATCGCCGACAAAGAGGGCGAGATGATCATTGCGGGATTGTTGAACGATCACTTTCCCGACGATGGCATTTTGGGTGAAGAGGGTTCGGCAACAGCGTCGAAATCCGGACGGCAATGGATCATCGACCCCATCGACGGAACCCGCGATTTCGTCCGCGGCAACCTCCTCTGGTGTGTCCTGATCGGGCTCGAGGTCGAAGGCGAAGTGAAGGTCGGCGTCGCGCATTTCCCAATGCTGCAACAGACCTGGACCGCTGCCCGCGGACTTGGTGCGTACTGCAACGACACCCGAATACAGCCTTCGAACAAGCAGGCGATTTCCGATTCGGTGTTGATGTTGAACGTCGGCAACAAGATCGCTAAGCGTGCGGATAGTGCCGACTGGCTGGCCTTTCTGGCGCGATTCTGGGCGTTTCGCTGTCTAGGTGGCGCGCAGGATGCGATGATGGTTTCCTGCGGGCAGGCGGATGTTTGGATCGAACCCAAGGCCGAAGCCTGGGATTTTGCCGCGATCCAAGTGATTGCCGAAGAAGCCGGTGCATGCTTCATGAACCTCAAGGGAACGCGCAGCATCTGGGAACATTCCGGTGTGGTTTGCGCTCCTGGCGTGGAAGCTGAGGTTCGTGAGTTTTTGAGTGGAGTGCAATCCGAATGATCGCGTTTGTTTCGTTGTTGCTGTTGGCGGATCTGTCGCCGGAAGAGGCCAAGGTCACTGCGGCGATCCATGCCAACACGATGAAGGGGCACGTCTCGTTTCTCGCGTCGGACTTGCTCGAAGGCCGCGGCACACCGTCGCGCGGGTTGGAGATCGCAGGCGAATACATTGCAGCGCAGTTTCGTCGCGTGGGACTCGAACCCGCCGGTGACGATGGCACCTACTTCCAAAACGCGCCGTATGTGAAAGTGACGCAACCGATGGAAGGATTCAAGATTCGCGTCGAGTTGCCGGATGGCAAGGCTTGGGAATCGACTGGCGCGAAGGTGATGGCTTCGTTCAATGGGGCGGTGCAGCTTACGAGTCTCGACGTAGTGAAGATTTCGCTCGCGGATGAAACCGCCGTGCTGCCCGATGCGGCGACGGTGAAAGGTAAGGCAGTTGTGCTGTTGACGTCGCAGCGAGTTCCGGGCTTGGCGGCCAAGAGAGATGCTCTGTTGGCAATGGGTCCCGCAGTGATTTTGACCTCCGGCTTCATCTCGACCCAGCCGTCTCGCTTGCGCGCGGCGGATGCCGTTCAGGTTGTGCCCGTGGTGGTGACGTCCGATTTGGAGTTCACGAAATACGCGGGCGAACTACCGGTTGGGGCGACCGAAGCGAAGTTGAGTTTGAACGCCGCGGCTCCGGTGGAAGAGCCGCTCAAACTGCGGAACGTGATCGCGAAGTTGACCGGTAGCGATCCCGTATTGCGGAATCAAGCGGTCTTGCTGACGGCGCATTACGATCACCTCGGTATTTCTCCGCGAGGCGATGGCGACCGAATCAACAATGGCGCGAACGATGACGCGAGCGGCGTGTCATCGGTGCTGGCCTTGGGTGAGGCGTTCGCGGGGATGAAAGAGCGTCCTCGACGGACGCTGGTGTTCATGACGTATTTCGGCGAGGAACTGGGCTTGTTCGGCTCCCGTTATTACGTCAAGCATCCAGTCTTTCCTTTGAAGGATACGGCGGCCAACTTGAATCTCGAACATATGGGTCGCACGGATGATAGCGACGGTGCCTCCACTGCGGGCAAGGTCACCGCGTCTGGCTTCGATTACACCACGATCGGCGATGTATTGATTGCATCCGGCAAGGCGACGGGAGTTGAGGCATGGAAGCACGAGAAGAACAGCGACTTGTTCTTTGGACGCAGCGACAATCAGGCGCTGGCGGATTCCGGCGTTCCGGCGTTGACGCTGTGCACGGCGTGGATCTTTCCCGATTATCATCGTCCCAGCGATCATTGGGAGAAGCTCGATTACGCGAATATGGAAGCGGTGCTGCGGATGGTGGCGGTGACGACGAGCCGGATCGCGAATGCGGATGCCGCGCCGCAGTGGGTGACGTCGCATCCGAAGGTGGAAAAATACGTGAAAGCGTATGAGGCGATGCACCACGAATGAGTACCCCTACTTGCAACTCACTTGTATGTAGAACTTGACATCGAACCATCCCAGGGGGCATACTGAGCACAAGCAGATGCAACTCGTTGTCAATAACTCGCAACCGCAAACACTCCTGGATCTCAGGGCTGGCGAGAGTGGACTTCTCGAAGCGATCGATCTGCCAGAAGATCATGCGACGCGTCTGATGGAAATGGGCTTTTTGCCCGGAACCATTGTCACTCCAGGTTGCACGGCCCCTGGCGGATGTCCTCGCGTCTTTCGCGTTGGCGGGAGCGAAGTCGCAATCCGTTGCGAAACAGCGGCCTGCATGCGCATCACCCGTACCATCTAGAATCAATCCACGCCGATGAGCGATTGCCACAGCGCCGACGAAAGTCCCATCGCGATTGCTAACGCGTTGGGGCCGAAGCAGAGTCTTGTCGCCATCGTCGGGCCTCCGAACGCGGGCAAAACCACGCTCTTCAATCGCCTCACAGGGCTACGGCAAAAAGTCGCGAACTTCCCTGGCGTCACCGTGGAACATCATCTCGGCCAAGCGAAGTTGCCCGGTGAAGATCGTGAAATTACGCTCGTCGATCTGCCCGGCGTCTACAGCTTGAGTCCGCGGTCGGACGACGAGCGCGTGACACGCGATGTCCTTACCGGTAAGATGGCCGGGCTGCCCCGCCCCAATTCCGTGCTGTTGATTCTCGATAGCACCAACCTGTCGCGTCACCTTCTCTTGGCCGCGCCGGTATTGAGCCTGGGGCTTCCGACGCTGGTCATCCTCAACATGGTGGACGATCTGCGCAAGCGCCACGGCGATCTGGACGCTGCGATCCTCGCCAGCGAACTCGGCGCGCCGGTCGCGATGATTTCCGCCGCTAAGGGTGAAGGTCTCGAAAAGGTCTGGCAGTTTCTTGCAGGAACCACAATCGTCGGTGCGCCACGGCAGGTTCGCCGGGTGGAACTGCCTGTACTGCAGGATGTCCCCAGTTGCCACAAGTGGGCCGGTATTGTGGGCCAGCGAGCCGACTATCGTGCTCCGGCGCCGCCGTTATGGACACGTCGGCTCGACTCGGTATTTCTGCATCCCATCGGTGGACCGCTTGTTTTTCTGGCCGTTGTTGCCGCCGTCTTTCAATCGATTTTCAAATGGGCGCAGCCGTTAATGGATGCGGTGGAAAAGGTCATCGCCGCAAGTGGCGCCTGGATCGGATCGCACCTGCCGGAATCCGCGTTCAAGAGCCTGCTGATTGACGGCATCTGGACCGGCGTTGGTGCCGTGCTCGTCTTTCTACCGCAGATTCTGCTGCTGTTTCTGTTCATTGGGATCCTCGAGGATTCCGGCTATCTGGCACGAGCCGCGCTAATCGCCGATCGCACGATGGCGCGCTTCGGGCTGCAAGGCAAGGCCTTCATTCCGCTGCTCTCGGCCTATGCCTGCGCGGTGCCTGCGATCATGTCCGCGCGCACCATCGAGAATCCGCGCGATCGGTTAGCGACGATTTTTGTCGCGCCGTTTATGACGTGTTCCGCGCGATTGCCGGTGTACGCACTCTTGATCGCCGCGTTCATTCCCGACCACGAAATACTAGGCCGCTTCTTTGGAACGCAGGCGCTGATGCTGTTGGGGCTTTACGCGCTTGGCTTTCTCGCCGCCATCTTTACCGCGAAGCTCTTGAAGTCGACGATTCTCAAATCGAATCGAGTGATGTTCATTCTCGAGATGCCGCCGTATCGATGGCCCACTCTGCGTGGACTCGGGCTGCGGCTTTACGACCGGGCAATGGTCTTCTTGCGTTCGGCCGGAACCGTGATTTTGATGGTGGCCGTTTGCCTGTGGGTGCTGGCAAACTTTCCCCGCAAGGCCGATGGATCCGCGCCGGAAATCGGCGATAGCGTTGCGGGAATGATTGGCAAATCCATCGAGCCCGCGATCAAACCGCTGGGATTCAACTGGAAGATCGGCATCGGGCTCATCACCTCGCTCGCCGCCCGTGAAGTGGTGGTGGGGACGCTTGCGACGATCTACGGCATCGAAGGCGGCAACGATGCCAAACCTGAAACGCTGCAGACAGCGCTGAAGAGAGATCTGACGCCGGCAGGTTCGGTATCGCTGATGGTTTTCTTTGCTTTCGCGTTGCAGTGCATGTCGACGTTAGCGGTAGTGAGGCGCGAGACTGGATCGTGGAAGTGGCCGGCGGCGCAGTTCGCATACATGGGTTTTCTGGCGTATGTTTGTTCATGGGCTGCTTATCGTATCGTTCAATGGTTGTAAACTCTCGCGCTGCGCTTCTTCTGCTCTTCTGCCTCCACGCGACGGCCGCTCCGAAGGCGATCCGGTTTGGAAATCTTTGGGACGGTCATCGGGTCGTTCCGAATGCCATTGTCCTGGTCGATGGCGAGAAGATCGCCAGTGTCGAATCGAACGGCAAGATCCCTATTGGCGCTGAGATCATCGATCTGAGCCGCTACACCGGCCTGCCTGGGATGATCGATTCCCACACGCACATCACCTACTATTGGGACCCCAAGTCTGGCACGATTCCCAATCGACAGCCGCGTCGGCACGTAGCCATGACTGTGTTTCTGGCGCAAGCGAATGCGAAAAAGACGCTTGAAGCGGGAGTGACCACCGTTCGCGATCTGCATGCCAGCGGCGGTGCGGATATCGCCATGCGCGACCTGATCGACATGGGTGCGATGGTGGGGCCCCGGATGTTCGTTTCGGGCAGCGGCATTGGATCCTCTGCCAACAAGGGCCCCGATGCGCTGAAGGACGCGCTGAAGGCCGTGCTGGAAAGCGGCTCGGATTGGGTGAAGGTGTTCGGGTCCACTGGGGGCTTCGACAATGTGACCGGAAATCAGACGGTGAGCTACGACGAAATGAAGGCGATTGTCGATACGGCGCACGCGGCGGGGCGCAGAGTGGCGATCCATTCGTATGGCCCTTCCGGTGCCCGCGATGCGATCCGCGCGGGTTGCGACACGCTCGAGCACGCGACGGATCTCGATGACGAGACGATCGCCGAGCTTGCGCGCAAGAAGATCTGGTATGTTCCGACCATCGATCACAATCGTTACTATGTCGAAAACGCCGATGGTATCTACAAGTTTCCGGTCGGCGCGAAGGACAATTTGAACGCCTATATTGGGCGCAACTTCGAAACCGCGCGCAAGGCTTTCAAAGCCGGTGTGCGTATGGTGGCGGGATCGGACGCTGTGTTCAACGGCTTCGGACTCAACCTGCGGGAACTCGGCTGGTTCGTGAAGCTCGGCATGAGTAATGAACAGGCGCTGCAATCGGCGACCGTTGTGCCGGCGGAGATGTTGGGCATGGAAAAGAGCCTCGGCGCAGTGGCCCCGGGCTTCTTTGCCGATATCGTGGCGGTGGAAGGGGATCCGCTCACCGATATCGAAGTGATGATGAAGAACGTACGCTGGGTCATGAAGAACGGCGCCGTGGTCGTCGACAAACGCTAGTGCAAACGCTCCTTGCAATCGCTGCGGCATTGGTGATCGGCATCATGCTGGCGGCGCAGCTGGGTCCGGCGATGTTGGATCCGATGTTTTTCATTCCCTTCACGTGCCTTGCGGCGTTCTTTGCCGGCCAGTCCCATACAGAGCTGCTGTGGCGCTCAGTTTTGCGGTCCTTGGGGCTCATGGCCGGTATCCTGACGGTGGCCTTGACGCTAATCAATCTGGATCCGCCGCACAACCTGCTGCCGGATGCGCAGACTTGGATCGGAGCGATCGCGCTCAGCCTGTCGTCGACATTTCTCGCAGCATCCGCCTATCGCTGGGTTGCGGGGCGGTTCCGAGTGAGCACCGCAAAATGGTCGTTGCGTGCGGCGATGCTTGCGCTGTACTGTGTGTATCGCTGGATGCCCGGTGAATGGCTGGTGTGGATCAACGAACAGACGGGTACGCATGGCGTGGCAATGCCGTGTCTGGCGATTGCCGCGGTGCTTGCGGCGATTGCTTGGGCAATTCAACGCCGCGCTACAGTATAAGGTAGTCGTGATCGATATCCACAGTCATATCATTTACGGCCTCGACGACGGATCCAAGAGCCTCGAAACCAGTCTCGAAATGTTGCGCCTAGCCGCTGAAGCAGGCACCACCGACATCGTAGCCACCCCTCACTGTAACGGTGAGTTCCAATTCCAGCCGGAAGTCAATCGTGAGCGGATTGCAGAGATGCAGGCGCAGTGCGCCGCGGGCTTGCGCATCCACAGCGGTTGTGATTTCCATCTCTCTTACGAGAACGTTGAGGATGCGTTTCGCGACCCTCACAAGTACACGATCAACGGGTTGAACTATCTGTTGGTTGAGTTTCCCGATGGGGCTCTGATTCCCAATATTGGCGAGGTGTTCGAACGCCTGGTGGGGATGGGGATCGTGCCGATTATCACGCATCCAGAACGCAATTGGATGATCCAGCAAAACTTCGAAACGATGGAAGAGTGGGTCAAGGTAGGCGCTCTGGTGCAAGTGACAGGGGGCTCGCTCACCGGGCGCTTTGGCAAGCCCGCGCAGAAGTTCGCCGTGCAGACGATCGACCGAGGCATCTGTCACTTCATCGCCAGCGACGCGCACGATACGCGCGACCGGCATCCGAAGCTGCGCAGTGCCTATGAGATTGTGCAGGGCAAGTGGGGCGAGGACCTTGCGGAACGGCTGTTCACGGAGAATGGCAAGGCCGTGATCGAAGGCGCACCGATTGATCGCGAGCTTCCGGTGAAGAAGAAGCGCTGGTTCTTCTTTTAGAGCGAAGAGGAACCGCCGATTGTTCGCGGTTTTACTGGAGCGTGATAAAATCCGCGGGATGACGATTCGAATCCCGCTACTGATTTTCTCATGTGCCGCGATCGCCGACGCCCAGAACCCCAAGCCGAAAGTCTTTGCGGGTGCCAAGGTCGAAGAGGTCTATCGCGTTGTGCTCGATCGCGACGCCCTGCTGCTCGAAGCAATTCACGACGTCATCGAGCAACACAACATTCGAGAGGGGCAGGTCATGATCACCGCCGGCTCTCTGCAGGAATGTACCTTTCACTACGTAACATCGACCAGCCAGAAGCCGAAGGATGAATTCAAAACGGTGAAGGGTCCGTTCGAAATCCTCAGTGGAGGAGGGATGATCGCCGGCGGCCAGCCACACATCCATATCGCGATCGCCGAGCGGGGCCAAGCCGCTGTCGGAGGCCACCTGGAACGAGGCTGCAAGATTCTTTACCTTGGCGAAATCACCATCGTGAAGTATGCCGCGCCGTCGCTGATCCGGCGTCCGAATGCGAACGGCATCATGATGCTGCAAGAGAAGTGAAGCTACATTGGTAGTGCGCCCTTCTTTGCGATCGTTCGATGCCCCCAACCAAACCCGTCACTGCCCGACAGTTTTTCAACCGCGGCGGAGTCTTGTCCAAATGGCATCCGAACTATGAGTTCCGGCAAGGCCAGTTGGAAATGGCGGAAGCCGTCGAATCGGCAATCGCCGACCGCAAGCATCTGATCGTCGAAGCGGGCACTGGCACTGGCAAAACGCTTGCCTATCTGGTTCCGGCGATCCTCTCGGGCAAGCGCGTGGTGGTTTCCACTGGCACCAAGAACCTGCAGGAACAGCTCTTCTACAAAGACGTCCCATTCTTGCAGCAGCACTTTGAACAGGAAATCAAAGTCTGCCTGATGAAGGGCCGCAACAACTTCGCCTGCCGTCAGAAGATCTACGACGCCGAACGCGAACCGATCTTGACCGGACTCGACGAGGTCAACGACTTTCAGATTATCCGGGAGTGGGAAAAGACCACGGAAACGGGCGATCGCGCGGAGATCCGAACCTTGCCGGAGGATTCCACCGCGTGGGCCAAGGTCGACGCCCGCCGCGAACTTTGCACGGGCACGAAGTGTCAGCAATACGAGCGCTGCTTCATCACGCAGATGCACCAGCGCGCGCACGAGAGCGACATCATCATCGTCAACCACCATCTTTTTTTTGCCGATCTTGCGGTGAAAGAAGAAGACTATGGCGGCATCATTCCCGACTATGCGGCGGTGATCTTCGACGAAGCGCATGAGATCGAAGAGGTGGCCGGCGGCTACTTCGGCGCGGGTATCAGCAACTATCAGGTTGTGGATCTGGTTCGCGACATCAACGCCACCGCGCGGCGGAAGAACGTCGGATCGGCGGAACTCGACCGCGTGTTGATCGGGCTGCAGGATCTGTCCGACCAGTTTTTTATGTTGTTCCCGGTGCAGGATGGCCGCAGCGGCTTCACCGCGCAGCGTGCGTTTCTCGATCGGCACGGCGAACACTATCGCGATCTATTGATCACCTTTGAGTTATTGGAAACCTCGCTGAAGCTGATTCACAATGCGCCTGAAGAACTCATTCCGCTCGTTCGCCGCACGCGCTTTTTGCGCGATACGCTGCAGTTTTGGATGGAAAGTGGCAGCCGCGAACTCGTCTATTGGATCGAACGGCGCGGCCGCGCGGGCGTCTATCTGCAAGCGACACCGATCGATGTTTCGTCGATTCTCTCGGAACGGCTGTTCAACCAACTGGACACGATCATCCTCACATCGGCCACGGTTGCCGTTTCCGGATCGTTCGATTTTGTACAGAAACGCTTGGGATTGAAGGGCAATCGCGCGCAGTTGGTGGCGAGTCCATTTGACTATGAGAAGCAGGCGCTGCTGTACATTCCGCAGAATCTGCCAGATCCGCGGACGCCGGATTTCAGTCGTGCCGCCGCCGAAGAGATCATCGACCTGTTGACGCTGAGCGAGGGCCGCGCGTTCGTGCTGTTCACGAGCTACACGCAGATGAAACTGGCGCATGAGCGGGTGTCGATGCGGATCCCGTATGAGTCTCTGTTGCAAGGCACCGCGCCGCGCAACGCGCTGCTTGAGGAATTCAAAAATACGCCGAATAGCGTGCTTTTTGCCACGTACTCCTTCTGGCAGGGCGTGGATGTTCCGGGCGATCAACTTTCGTGCGTTATCATCGATAAGCTGCCTTTTGCCGTTCCGTCGGACCCGATTGTCGAAGCGCGCGTCGCTCTCTTGCGGGAGCAAGGAGGCAATCCATTCTACGACTACCAGATCCCTCAGGCTGCGATTGCTTTAAAGCAGGGATTCGGGCGGCTGATCCGCAGCAAGTCAGATCGGGGCGTACTGGTTCTGCTAGATCATCGCATCACCAAACAGCGTTACGGGCAGATCTTTTTCGACAGCCTGCCGGACTATTCGTTCACGATCGAGAAAACCGAAGTGGAGAAGTTTTTCGAATGTTTGAAGTAAGCGTGGAAGCTGGATTTGCCGCCGCTCACCAGTTGCGCAACTACCGCGGCAAGTGTGAGAACCTGCATGGACACAACTACAAAGTGCGTGTGACGGTGCAAGGTGAAGATCTGAATTCCATCGGTCTGCTGGCGGATTTCACCGAACTGAAGGCCGCGCTGCGCGAGATTTCCGAGAGCCTCGACCACAAGTTTCTCAACGAGATTCCTCCATTTACGGAGATCAATCCGTCGGCGGAGAATGTGGCGAAATACATCTGCGATGAGTTGCAGAAGTCGCTGAGCGCGGGTGCGAGCGAGGTTCCGGTCAAGATCGCGGAAGTGAAGGTTTGGGAGACGGATACGAGCACGGCGACGTATCGCCCGTAGGATTCAATTCAGGTCATACCGATGCTGAAGTCTCTGCGTTTGCCCTTCGATTGTGACGCCTCTCGGTTGCGGCAAGAAGCCTTGGCTCTGGCCGGACCTTACTGGAAACTTCACTACAACAAGGCGAACTACGAAGGCGGCTGGAGCGCGCTGCCTTCTATTCGATGAACAGCGGCATCGACGCTATTCAAACTGGTTGCGCGAGCGATTCGCAGGGCTGGATGTGGAAATCACGAAAGACGTGGAAGAAATCATGCCTCGCTACGATGACCACACCCCGGCACCGGATCGTTGAGGAACTACGGGCGATGGGTACAGAAACAGCCTTAAAACTGGCTGACACTCACAGCTTGCCGTAGAGGGCGAGCAGCCGGGACCACGCTTTTTCTGCCAGCAGTTCGTTGTAAACGCGAGAATCCGGTGGGCACCAGCCATGCGCACCGCCGTACACTTCGATCTCGGCCGACAGGCTCGCCTTGGCAAAAGTTGCTTTCAGTACATTCTTCTCATCGGGCGCGCGCGAATCGTCATTCTCAGCGATCGCAACGAGAAAGCTCGCCTTGGTCCTCGCGGCCTGCAGGTGTGGGCTGTTCGGTGTGTCGCGCACCAGTCCGCCGCCATGGAACGAAGCGACGGCGCCAATGCGATCGGATACCGCGGCCGAAGTCCGAAACGCAATCGGACCACCCATACAATAGCCCTGCGTACCCATCTTGCGGTTCTTGGCAACCGATGCTTGCTTGTCCAGCCAGGCGACGAAAGCTTTGGCGTCGGTCATGTGGGTTGATTCATTGAGCGTCTGCGCAAGAGGCATCACCTGTTGGATCGGCGTCGCCGACCCGGCTTCCGCCGTCGGGGCCTTTTTGGTGCGGTAGAACGGATTTACAACCAACACCGAATAGCCGGATTCCGCGAGGCGCTTGCCCATCTGCCGGAAAGATGGCCGAAGTCCGAAGATGTCCGGCCAGATGAGAACGCCAGGCGCAGTGCCGGTCGAGGGATGCACAAAGTAACAGTCCGCGGTCCCATCCGGTGTGGTTACCGTCACGTCCGCGTCGGTTACCGCCGCCGCGTTTGCAACTTGAGGAAGCATCATGGACATTCCCGTGCCCAATAGAAGGCCGAACTGTTTTCTGGTGACGAGGCCACGAGCTTCCTGCTCTTCGGTGTCCCGATCGAAATGATCCAATTCGCACATCCTCTCATCATTCCACATCTGAGTGGGTTAGCGGTGGTAACATCTGCTCAATAACGATCCATGCAACCAAGTCCCGGCGTGAATGTCACCGAATTGTTGATTGCCTGGAGCGCTGGCGATGCGGATGCACTGGAGAAACTCGCCCCGCTTGTCTACGACCAACTCCACCGCTCGGCTCGCCGTTATATTGCCGGCGAGCGTCCGGGTCATCCATTGCAAGCAACTGCTTTGGTGAACGAGGCCTATCTGCGGCTGGTGGAATCGCAGCGCATGGACTGGCAGAATCGCGCGCACTTTTTTGCTGTTTCCTCACAATTGATGCGGCGGATCCTCGTGGATTTCGCCCGGTCCAGCAGGAGTGAGAAGCATGGGGGCAACCTCAAGCATATTGCGCTCGACGAAGCTCTGGCGGTGGGTGGGAATCCAGATGCGGATCTGGTTGCGCTCGATGACGCCCTGACCGGCCTGGCTGCGATGGATTCCAGAAAGGCACAGGTAGTCGAAATGCGCTTCTTCGGTGGACTCAGCGAGCAAGAGATTGCTGAAGTGCTGAAAGTGTCTGTGGATACAGTGCAACGCGATTGGAAGTCCGCGAGGGCTTGGCTCTATAGCCAACTGCGGCGCACCTAAATGGTTTGGACCGCGAAGAATCCTAGTGCTCCGCGGTCCGTAAATTCAGGAATGGCAAGGTTCCTTCAGTCGTCGACGCATGGTGTGGCGTCTATTCCAGAGCACCGATTAATCGCCCCAGAGCGCGTTGCCGGACTTCGTGTTGGTTTTGATCTTCATTTGGCTTGCTCCTTTCTTCCGTCTTGTGGGCCGTTTTCACTGCCTACACTCGTATAAGCGAAACACCTTAGACAAAAGCCGCATGAGTCAAAACTTTTTTCGCCGTATAATGACGAGCGATGACCCCCGAGCGTTGGCGGCAGGTGGAACACGTGTTTCAGATGGCTCTCGATCGGCCGACTGAGCAACGCGGCGAGTTCCTCGACACAGCCTGCGAAGGCGATACGGAACTTCGTCTGGAAGCCATTCGGATGCTTGCGAGTGACGAGGAAGCGGGAAGGTTTCTGGAAACACCGGCTGCCGAGCTAGTCGCACAACGCCTCGCCGAGGATTCTCCGCCGCTTGCGGCGGGAACGATGGTCGGGCCGTACCGGATTCAGGCGCTGCTCGGATCCGGCGGCATGGGCGATGTCTACAAGGCACTCGATACCCGGCTGGGGCGCACTGTGGCGGTGAAGGCGCTGCCAGTGCGAGCCATGATTGGCGGTGCGAGAGCACGGCTGCTTCGAGAAGCGCAGGCGGCCTCGGCGCTCAATAATCCGCATATTGTGACCATCTACGATGTGGTTTCGCAAGACGGCAGAGACACGATCGTGATGGAATATCTGGACGGCGAGACCCTGGATGTCCTGATCGCCCGCAAAGATCTCACGCTTCGTGACGCCCTTGGTTATTCCATCGAGATCGCCAGCGCACTTTCCGCCGCGCATTCGGCCGGCATCGTTCATCGAGATATCAAGCCGGGCAACGTGATGGTTGTTCCGGTAGGCGCCGGACAGTCGGGGTCGGGTCAGCGAACCATCAAGGTGCTCGATTTCGGGTTGGCCAAACAAACCGAATCCAAGCCGGCAGCCGCAACCGCCGCCCTCACGCAAGAGGGGATGATTCTGGGGACGGTCGCCTACATGTCGCCCGAGCAGGCAGAAGGGCGGCCGGTGGACACGAGAAGCGATATCTTCTCGTTCGGATCGGTGCTCTATGAAATGATGACGGGAATTCCAGCGTTTCAAGGCGAAACAGGGGCGTCAACCATCGCCTCGATCCTTCGCGATCAACCAGTGGCGGCACGGTCGGTGGCCTCTCAAATACCATCCCAGATCGACTGGATCATCTCACTGTGCCTCAAGAAGTCGCCCCAGCGGCGTTGGCAGAGCATGGCCGATCTGAGGGTCGCTTTGGAAGAGGCGCGCGACAGGATCGAATCGGGCAAGGTGGAAGAATCGGAGAATGTATCCGCTGGCAATCGCAAATCTCACATGCCTTGGTTTGGGAAGCGGGAACTTGGCTTGGCCGGATTCGTAGCGATCGCAGCACTGGCTTTGGGCGGCTACTGGGGCAGGCATACCGCGCCGCTGGTGACTCCCGAATACGAGCGCGTCACCTTTCGACGAGGCGATGTGACGTCTGCGAGGTTCACGTCCGACGGCCAGACCATTGTGTATTCAGCCGAGTGGGATGGCGGACCCAGCACGATCTACTCGACGCGTACCGGAAGCCGCGAGTCGCGCTCGATGGGCTTGCCTATCGCTAAGGTCATGTCTCTCAGTTCGGCGGGCGAATTGGCAATTCTCGCCGGCGGGTTCTCGAGCACGTTGAATCCGGGAATCGTCTCTCGCGTACCACTGGCGGGCGGTGCCCCTCGAGAGTTTCTCGAACATGTGGTCGACGGGGATTGGGTAGACAAAACCGATTTGGCGGTGATCCGATCGCAAGGGACGGTGCATCGTGTCGAGTTTCCTTCGGGCACCGTGGTTTATGAGTCCAGTGGGCGCAGACCGCCCTGTTGCGTGCGCGTCTCGCCTCAGGGTGACGGCTTGGCGTTCTTTCAGCAGGACATGGACGCCGGGGACTGGATGATGATCTATGTCCCGCGAGGTGGCAGAGCAAAAATTCTCAGCCGCGGTTGGCGGGCTGTGGGCAAGTTGGCATGGTCGCCAGACGGCGGTGAAATCTGGTTCGTCGCTGGTACAACCGGCGGCAATCCCGCCTTGCGCGCAGTTACTATGTCGGGACGAGAACGTATATTGGCTCATACGCCGGGCTGGCTCGTGCTTCACGATGTCTCGCGAGACGGGCGAGTTTTGGCGACGCAGGTCAATTCCCGCATTGCCCTTTCTTTTCGTGGGCCCGAAGACAAAGCGGAACGGGATCTTTCCTGGATGGACACTTCAAGGGTCTACGACATCTCCGCCGATGGCACGAGCGTCTTGTTCGGCGAGCTTTCTTCAGGCGAAGGGCGGAATCCGGCAATTTACATGAGAAAGTCCGACGGATCGCCCGCCGTCCGGCTGGGCAATTGTTCGAGGCCCTCATTTTCGCCGGATGCCAAACGGGTCGCGTGCATTCACGCCGATGGAAAGACGTCGACCATCATGCTGCTGCCCGTCGGTGCCGGGGAGGCTCGGAGGCTTCCGAATGAAGGCTTCCGTTATGACCACGTGGAGTGGATGCCAGGCGGAGAAATGATTCTCTTTTCCGGAGTGAAAGACGATGGCGCTCCGCGAACCTACATGCAGCCTGTAGACGGGGGATCAGCGAAGGCGGCCACACCGGAGAAGGTAGTCGGAAGCCATGTGTCCCCCGACGGCAAGGTCGCAGTGGGGATTCGCGCCGACGGCATCCATTTGCAGGAATTGGAAGGCCTTGGCACGAGGAAAATCGCGGCTGCGGAGCCCGGTGAAACAGCGGTGCGCTGGACCGCCGACGGCAGATCGCTTTTTACCGCGGTGCGGGATGGAATCTCCAGCTTCCGCCTCTACCGCGTGGATGTTGTCTCGGGCAGTCGAACTTTGTGGAAGGAATTGAAAACCGCCGATCCCGTCGGGGTAACCATGTTTTCCGTGGTTGTGACGCCCGATGGCCGAAGCTATGGTTATTCTTACCAGCGCGATGTTTCCGATCTCTATATGATCTCCGGCCTGCGCTAGAAGCCGCTCACTCGCCGGATCTTGTATTGTGTGAAAATAGCGGAATTGGGCCCCACGAAGCGCGGCTTGGACGCCATGCATGCTTCAAACCTTGTCGTTTAGAAAGCCTTGCCTGAAAAAGAGCACGCTGAACGAAGAGGAAACTACCGAAGAATGCACACTGCCGCAACGACTCATCCGCCAATCCTGTTTTGAAGCTCGATGAAATCGAAGCTCTTGTCAAGGATGGAGGCAAGCCCGCCGAAACCCTGATGAATGTCGTCGCGCTGATCGCAAGGCGTTTTGAAACCGAAGTGTGCTCCGCTTATCTGCTCGAACCGGATCGCGCCAATCTTGTCTTGGCCGCTACCGTTGGCCTGCGCCCGGAATGCATCGGCACGTTGCGAATGGCGCTGAACGAGGGCCTCGCCGACCTGGTGGCCGAACAGTTGAGCCCCGTCGCTGCGCAGCAGGTCAAGCAGCATCCCCGCTTCAAATACTTCAGCGAAGCCGGCGAGGATACCTACCAGTCGTTCCTCGGCGTTCCTCTCATCGATCGCGGCGTGCTGCAGGGCGTGTTGGTTGTGCAGACCATCAAAGAACGCCTCTTCGCCGAAGACGAGATTCGCACCTTGAGCGATGCGGCAGTTGAACTGGCGCCGATTATCAGTGAAGCTCGCACGCTCGACCGCTTTATCGCCCCGACGCACGAAAAGATGTGGGCGCTCGCCCGCAACCTGTGGTGGAGTTGGGATCAGGAATCGAACGGGCTCTTTCGCGATCTCAATCCTACCCACTGGCGCGGCACCAACCACAATCCGATCTCGCTCTTGAACGATCTTCCTCTCGAACAATTGGAACGCCGCGCCGGAGAACTGGTGCTGCATGGGCGCATCAATTACGCATACCGCCGGCAACAGGAATATCTGCAAGCCGATCGCACCTGGGGCGATGCCAATGCGGGTATCCTTCGTCCCCTTCGTCCTCGCCCGGTCGCTTATTTCTCGCTGGAATTCGGCTTGCATGAGTCGCTGCCCATCTATTCCGGCGGCCTTGGCGTTCTCGCCGGCGACCACGTCAAAAGCGCTTCCGATCTGGGCGTCCCGCTCGTTGCCATTGGTTTGTTTTACGGCCAAGGATACTTCCGCCAGCGCCTCGATGCGAGTGGCTGGCAGCGCGAACAGTACCTTCCCACCGACATCAATCAACTGCCGATGGAAGCGGCAATCGGCAAAAATGGCAAGCCGGTGACGATGGAGGTGTTCACCCGCAACGGTTCGATCAAAGCCAAGGTCTGGCGCGTCAAGGTGGGTCGTGTCGATCTTCTTCTGCTCGATTCCAATGTCGAAGGCAACGCCCCCGAAGACCGCGAGTTAACATCGCGGCTCTACGGCGGCGACGGACGAGTCCGTATTCGCCAGGAACTGCTGTTGGGCGTCGGCGGATTCCGTGCCCTGCAGGCAATGGGGATCACGCCCGGCGTTTTCCATCTCAATGAGGGCCACAGCGCTTTCGTAGTGCTCGAAGCCGCTCGATCCCGGATGGTGGAAGAAGGCCTGAGCTTTCATCCAGGCGCTACCGCATGTTGGCCGCGAGGTCGTGTTCACCACGCACACGCCGGTTCCCGCCGGGCACGACCGGTTTGGCGCTGACCTTATCGAAGAGCACTTTCAGCCGCTGCGTGAGCAACTCGGACTTTCGCACGACGACTTCATGGCACTCGGCCGCGAAAATGTCAACAATCGGCACGAGCCGTTCTGCATGACGGTTCTTGGCTTGAAGGTGGCGCAGCGCAGCAACGCGGTCTCCGCACTGCACGGCGAAGTGTCGCGGCAGATGTGGCAGCCGCTGCATCCTGGTAAGGACTTGTCTAGAAATAAACTAGCCGATGTTGGAGGCGCTGCGAGGGCGAATCTGGTAGTTCCATTCGCCGTGGAATTTGTCGCGGTGGATATTGATGCGTTTAAGTTCCTCGTCGGAGA
>Ga0163144_10003816_pt1 | contig 34327 bp, 14 predicted proteins | sample OliLak19BULKMAT1_FD_123175 | JGI IMG/M metagenome (GOLD analysis project Ga0163144, IMG submission 123175) | Freshwater microbial mat bacterial communities from Lake Vanda, McMurdo Dry Valleys, Antarctica - Oligotrophic Lake LV.19.BULKMAT1 | ecosystem: Environmental > Aquatic > Freshwater >...
AAAAAAGTCATCACCCTCGATCTCGCCCTCATGGTCGCCGGCACGAAATACCGCGGCCAGTTTGAAGAGCGCATCAAGGCGGTAATGGACGAAATACGCCGCACGAAAAATGTGCTGCTCTTCATTGACGAGCTGCACACCATCGTCGGAGCAGGTTCCGCCGAGGGAGCGATGGATGCCTCGAACATCATCAAGCCTGCGCTTTCCCGCGGCGAGCTCCAGTGCATCGGTGCCACCACGCTGAACGAATACCGCAAGTACATCGAAAAGGATGCCGCGCTCGAACGCCGGTTTCAGACAGTCAAAGTCGAAGCCCCTAGTGTGGAGCAAACCATTTTGATCCTCAAAGGACTCCGTCCGAAGTACGAGGCCCATCACAAGGCCAAGATCCTTGATGAGGCAATCGAATCCGCGGCCAAGCTATCCGATCGTTATCTCACCGGGCGTTTTCTGCCCGACAAGGCGATTGATGTCATGGACGAGGCGGGCTCCCGCGCCCGCATCGCGGCCATGACCCGGCCGCCCAATGTCAAGGACATCGAGGCCGAGATCGAAACCATCCGCATTGATAAGGAAGCCGCCATCAAGGCTCAGGATTTTGAGAAAGCTGCCGCCTTGCGCGACACCGAGAAGCAGGCCAAGGATCGCCTTGATGCCATTCTTTCCGAATGGCGCGCCAACAAAGAGGAAAAAGAAGTCTTGGTGACCGAAGACGAGATCATGCATGTCGTGTCGAAATGGACCGGTGTGCCGCTTTCCCGCATGGAACAGCAGGAGACTCAAAAACTCCTTGCCATGGAAAAAGAGTTGAAGGGCAAGGTCATCGGACAGGAGGAAGCCGTCATCGCCATCAGCAAGGCACTGCGCCGTTCCCGCGCCGATCTTAAAGACCCCCGCCGTCCCATCGGTTCCTTCGTTTTTCTCGGCCCGACCGGGGTGGGCAAAACGTTTCTGGCCCGCACATTGGCCGAGTTCATGTTTGGTGACCCGGATGCGTTGATCCAGATCGACATGTCCGAGTACATGGAGAAATTCACCGCCTCGCGCCTGATTGGCTCGCCTCCCGGCTATGTGGGTTATGAAGAGGGCGGTCAGCTTTCCGAAGCCGTCCGCCGCCGTCCGTATTCGGTCGTGCTTTTCGATGAAATCGAAAAAGCGCACCCGGATGTCATGCACCTGCTCCTGCAAATTCTGGAAGAGGGCAAGGTTACTGATTCCCTGGGCCGCAAGATTGATTTTCGCAACACGATCATCATCATGACCTCGAATGTCGGAGCCGAATTGATCAAAAAGCAGATGACTCTTGGTTTCGGTGCACCCAAGTTGGACGACAATTACGACAACATGCGCGACAAAATCCTTGAGGAGACCAAGCGGGTGTTCAAACCCGAGTTCCTCAACCGCCTTGACGACATCATTGTCTTCCACACTCTGACTAAGTCCGACCTGGTCACCATCGTGGATCTGGAAGTCGCAAAAGTGGCGGCGCGCATCCGGGCACGGAATATCCACATCCAGTTGGATGAATCCGCCAAAGACTTCATTATTGAGAAGGGCTACGATCCGCAATACGGAGCCCGTCCCATGCGTCGGGCCGTTGAAAAATATCTGGAGGATCCGGTGGCGGAAGAATTGATCAGAGGCACGTACAAGGCCGGCGAAACCCTTCAGGTAAAACGCGACGGGGAGAAGCTGACCTTCCACACACTCGCCCCTGCAGTCGAGCCCGAGCCAGCGGCGAATTGACTGTTTTTCGTTAGTTCTTCTTTAGAGCGGATGGGATTTGCGTTCTTGCCACGCAAGATAGCCTGCATTTTATAGTAGCCAACGGAGTATGGAAAACGACAAGGAACAGCCGTCTGGAGAAATCACTTCCTCGCGTAAACCTTCTTCACACGGGGGTTCTAAAACCTCGTCGAAACTATCCCGCCTGTTTCGCTCTCAGAAAAAAAAGATGATTCTTTATTGGAAAAGTGATCGAGTTGAGGCTGTTCGGAAACAGGCCCGTCGCCTGACCAGGCACGGGGTCCGCTTTTGCAAAAGCCAGTTCGCTGATCTCCGGCGGGCGGTCCTCGATCTCAAGAACCGCATTCGCAGGGAGCTTGAACCGGAGGATATCATCACCGATCCGACCCCGAAATTCGGCGCGCCAGCGAGTCCTCTGCGCGACTACACCTCCTCGACCTCCTTCTCAATCCGTCCGGCTGTCTTCGCGGAAACCACGGCAAAACTGCGCCGCATTCTTGTCGTCGGAGGAATGGATTTTTTCGGAACCGCCCTTGTGCGCCAGTTCAACCGGCGCGGTCTCAGGGACATTGTCATTGTGGATGGATTGGAGAATGAACGGTGGAGAAATCTTCCGCCTCTTCGCTTTGATGAGTTCATGAGTCCGGAAGAATTCGCCGGCAGCCGCCGCGCAAACTCCGGGTCGCCCGAAACATTCTCCCATGTTTTTTACCTCTCCGGATGGGACGGGGAAGTGTCTCCGCTTGCTTTACCCAAGTCGCTGCTTGCCAGTATTGCGGAGAGCGGAAGGTTCATCAGTCTTTCCCCGGCGTGTTCGCTTGGCCCCAACCCCAACCGCAAGGACCTTATGCTTGGCCGTCTGGAAAACCTCCGCCCTGAGACCAGGCCCGGTGTGCTGTCCGGTCTTTTCGACCGATACGCCATGGCGCACTTGACGGCGAAAAATTATCTCTCGCTGAAACACTACCGGCTTTTTGGACCCCATGAACGCCGTGATCATTCAATCTACGGTTTGGTAAAAATGCTCCATCAGCAGATCATTGCCACGGGGGTTGCCAGCCTTCCGGAAAACTTGCGACCGGGCTCCCCGGAGGGCGATCGCCGGCATGATTTTTTTCCCGTGCGTGAGGCGGTGCAGATGGCAGTTTTTTTGGCCGAAAGCGAAGAAGCGACGGGCATGTATGAGCTCGGTTCCGGCACGGCCTCCACTGTGTCCGACCTCGCCCGCGCTGTCTTTGAGGCTTTGGGTCGAAAGCCGGTGATCGAATGGGTGCAGGATCCTTGCGCCATTCCTTCTCCCCAGCCGGACAAAGCGGACCTCTCGCGTTTGCGCGAGGCCGGATGGTCGCAGGCCGCACCTTCCCTGAATGAGAGCGTCCGCGATTACGTGGTGAATTATTTGGAAGCGGGTGATTCCCGGGATGACGAAGATGCGGCAAGTGAGGAGAGCCTGCCGGCCGGGAAACCTGTTCCTTCTGCAGTCTCCGCGCCCACCCGTATTTTTCCCACCCGCAAAAAGCCCTTCGCGGGCCGGACCGTTGGCTGATTTCACCCCCGGTGCGTCGGGAACGCTCGAAAGGCTTTTCAGCCTCCTTTGTTCGTACTAGGTTTTTCCGGTGAGCTCTCATCCTCTCTCTCCGGCCGAAACCCACCGCGTTGAAACAGACTCCATGGGTCCGATTTCCGTCCCCCATGATCGTTATTGGGGCGCACAAACCGCCCGGTCTCTCATTCATTTTGACATCGGAAACGATGTCAAACCACCGGAATTAATCCGCGCCCTCGGAATTTTGAAAAAGGCCTGTGGGCTGGCCAATCGTGACCTTGGCAAACTTCCCGAGGAAAAATGCGCGCTGATCGCCCGGGCGGCCGAGGAGGTCATCGCGGGCAAGCTCGACGATCATTTCCCGCTGCGCATCTGGCAGACCGGCAGCGGCACCCAGAGCAATATGAATGCCAACGAGGTCGTCTCGAACCGCGCGATCGAATTGGCGGGCGGGGTGCTTGGTTCAAAGAAACCGATTCATCCCAACGACGACGTCAATATGTCGCAATCGTCGAACGACACCTTTCCCACGGCCATGAATATAGCCGCGGCCTGCGAGGTTGTGGCGGAGTTGCTCCCGGCCGTACGCCGGTTGCGCGACACCCTTGATGGGAAGGCGAAGGCGTTTTCCGGCATTGTCAAAATCGGGCGCACCCATCTGCAGGATGCAACGCCGCTCACCCTCGGGCAGGAATTTTCCGGCTACGTCACCATGCTCGACGATGATCTGAAAAGGGTGGAGTGCACCTTGCCCGGACTTTATTCGCTGGCCATCGGAGGCACGGCCGTGGGCACCGGACTGAATTCCCATCCGGAGTTTGGCGACCGCGCCGCCGCCCACATGGCCAGCCTGACCGGGCTGCCCTTTTTTGCCGCGCCGAACAAATTCTCCGCTCTCTCATCGCACAACGAATTCGTCTTTGCCAGCGGGGCACTGAAGAGCCTGGCCTGCTCGCTGATGAAAATCGCCAACGACATCCGCTGGCTGGCCTCGGGTCCGCGCTGCGGACTCGGCGAGCTGACCATCCCGGAAAACGAACCGGGGTCCTCCATCATGCCGGGCAAGGTGAATCCGACCCAGTGCGAATCCATCACCATGATTTCTGTACAGGTCATGGGCAACGATGCCGCCATCGGTTTTGCCGGATCGCAGGGCAACTTTGAACTGAATGTTTTCAAGCCCCTCATCATTTTCAATTTTCTCAACTCCGTCCGCCTGCTGGCCGATGGCTGCGAATCCTTCAATGAGCATTGTGCTGTCGGGATCGAGGCCAACGAGGAACGCATTGCGGAATACGTAAAGAACTCTCTCATGCTTGTCACCGCGCTCAACCCTCACATCGGATACGACAAAGCCGCCCAGATTGCCAAAAAAGCCCACCAGGAAGGCACTGGCCTCAAGGAAGCGGCCCTGGACCTTGGCCATCTCACCGGCGAACAATTCGACCAATGGGTGCAGGCTGCGGAAATGACCCACCCCTAAATCGTCATAAACCGGGGTTGGCGGTATTTTTCTGATGACAACCTCCCGGTGTGGAATGAAAGTTGCTATAGTGCCTTGCAGCGGTTGAACGCTGCGAGCATCACAACCACTACTTGAGCCACACCACAGCATGACAAACGCCTTTCCGACCGACGCGAACTTGAGCGAATCCTTATACGATCCCGCGCATGAGCACGACTCGTGCGGCGTGGGCTTTGTCGCGCAGGTGAGCGGCCGCCGGACGAATCAGATTCTTAAGATCGGCCTGCGTTCCATCTGCAATCTCATGCACCGCGGCGCTCTGGATGCGGACGCCAAGACCGGCGATGGCGCGGGCGTGATGACGCAAATTCCCTACAAGCTTTTCATTCCGGAAGTCGTCCGCATGGGGCACACTCTCTTTCAGGAAAGCGATCTGGCCGTGGGCGTGATGTTCCTGCCGCATGACAATGCCTACGCGCAGGCGCGGGCCAAGGCGATCACCCAGGACGTGCTGGAAAAACGGGGGCTCTTTCTCTTTGGCTGGCGGGAAGTGCCGATCAATCTGCGCGTGCTTGGCGAAAAAGCGCAGTCAACCATGCCGCGGATCGAGCAGGTTCTCATCGGCAAGCCCTGGGGCATGGCGGATGACGACTACGAGCGCCGCCTGTTCCTGGCCCGCAACGAGATCGAGGATATCGCCGCCGCCGACAAGATTAACAATTTTTACATTCCGTCCTTTTCGCACCGCACCATTGTGTACAAAGGGTTGCTGGTCTCGTCTTCGCTGGAAAAATTCTACCCCGATCTCGCCAACCCCGATTACGAGACTTCGATCTGCGTCTATCACCAGCGCTACAGCACGAATACGTTTCCGAAGTGGCCCCTGGCTCAGCCGGTGCGCATGTTGGCGCATAACGGGGAAATCAACACCGTACGTGGCAATCGCATCTGGACCAGCGCCCGCGAGGCCGAGTTGAAGGCGGACTTCTGGGGCAGTGACGTGGACCTGCTCAAGCCCATTATTCAGGCGGGTGGCTCGGATTCCACCAGCCTTGATAACGTTCTCGAGGTCTTGACCATGAGCGGTCGCAGTATCCTGCACTCCATAACGATGCTGGTGCCGCCGGCCTGGCGTTCGGATAAAAATATCCCGAAGGAGATTGCCGATTTTTACGAATTCCACCGCTGCATTTGCGAGCCATGGGATGGTCCGGCCGCACTGTGTTTCACCGATGGCATCACCGTGGGAGCCTGTCTGGACCGGAACGGACTGCGGCCCGCGCGGTACAAACTGACCGACGACGGCATCTTTATTCTCGGTTCGGAAGTGGGCATTGCCGGTCTCGATCTCAAGAACATGGTCGAGATGGGGCGCCTGGCCCCGGGGGAAATGATTGCCGTTGATACGGCCGGAGGAAAGCTGCTGCGCGATCGGGATATCAAGACCGCCCTGGCGGCCCGCAAGCCTTACGGAACCTGGATGCGGGATAATCTGGTTTACTTCAACCACACGGCGGAAAAAGACGTTGCCGCCCCGGACGGGGAGTTGGACATTATCACGCTGACCCAGCGCCAGATCAATTTCGGCTACTCCAGCGAGGAACTCGACATCATTCTTAAGCCGATGTTCAAGGAAGGCGCCGAGGCCATTGGCTCCATGGGCGACGACACGCCGCTGGCGGTGCTTTCGCTCAAGCCCCGGTTGCTTTACACCTATTTCAAGCAGCTTTTCGCGCAGGTCACAAATCCGCCGATTGATCCGATCCGCGAGAAACTCGTCATGTCCCTGCACACCGTGCTGGGCTGGCGCCGTAACCTGCTCTCCGAGTCGCCCGAACATTGTCGGCAGGTCATGCTGGAATCCCCGATTTTGCTCGACGACGAACTGGCCAGGCTCTGCGCCATTGGCGGGGAGTTTTCCGCCCAAACCATTTCCTGCCTCTGGCCAGTGACAGAAGGAGAAGGCGGCCTTGAGAAAGCGGTCTATCGCATTTGCAAGGAAGTCGAACAAGCAGTGGACGAAGAGGCCCGCATCATCGTTCTCTCGGATCGCGGGGTTGATGAGCACAATGTCGCCGCGCCGATGCTCCTGGTCATGGGAGCGGTACATCACCATTTGTGCCGCGTGGGCAAGCGCATGAAGGCCAGCATGGTTTGCGAGAGTGGCGAAGCGCGCGACGTTCATCAAATCGCCTGTCTGGTCGGCTACGGTGCGAGCTGCGTCAATCCGTACCTTGGATTGGAGACCATCACCGAGGTTCGGGAAAACATGCTGCTCGAGGCTCAGAATGCCGTCAACGCGGCTGGCGACGATGGCGGGAAGATCGCCAAGGCAAAAAAGGCGCTCGAAGAAGCGGAGGCGTTCACCTTTGGCAAGGCCGCCATTCACTACAAAAAAGCGCTGGAAAACGGTCTCCTCAAAATCATGTCCAAAATGGGCATTTCGGTGGTGAGCAGTTATCGCGGGGCGCAGGTTTTCGAGGCCATTGGAATTTCCACCAAGCTGGTCGAGAAATGTTTCACCGGCACCTCCACGCAGATCGAAGGACTCGGTTTTGCGGAAATCGCCCAAGAGAGTCTGGCCCGCCACGCCCTGGCCTATGGCGAGGCCGTTCCGGTCGAGGCCGGCAAGCTTGAGGATCCCGGCTACTATCGGAACCGGCGGGGAGGGGAGTTGCACGTCGTCACGCCGCCCGTCCTGCAGAATTTCCACACCTTCGTCGGCATCAAGGGCGCGGACAAGGCGGGCAAGTCCGAAGACTATAAAAAATACGTGGATGCGGTGCTGGCCAATCGTCCGCACTCGCTGCGCAATCTTTTGGAAATGATCGCGCTGCCATCCGGACCGGTTCCTCTCGATGAGGTTGAGTCCGTCGAGGATATCCGCCGCCGTTTCACCACGGCGGGCATGTCGCTCGGCGCCATAAGCCCCGAAGCCCATGAAACCCTCGCCATTGCCATGAACCGCATCGGCGGGAAATCCAACAGCGGGGAAGGCGGGGAGGATCCCGTGCGCTTCAAACGCCGCGATGATGGCGATTGGGCAAACAGCGCCATCAAGCAAATCGCCAGCGGTCGCTTTGGGGTAACCGCTGCCTACCTGGCCAGCGCCAAGGAAATCGAAATCAAAATAGCCCAAGGAGCCAAACCCGGCGAAGGGGGACAGCTTCCCGGCCACAAGGTCAGCGCCTATATTGCCAAGCTCCGTCATGCCGTGGCGGGCGTGACATTGATTTCCCCGCCGCCCCATCACGACATTTATTCCATCGAGGATCTGGCCCAGTTGATTTACGATCTCAAGCAAGTCAACCCGCGGGCGCGCGTTTGCGTGAAGCTCGTTGCCGAAGCGGGCGTCGGCACCATTGCGGCCGGTGTGGCCAAGGCCCATGCCGACATTATCCTGATCAGCGGTCACGAAGGCGGCACGGGGGCTTCGCCTCTGAGTTCTGTCAAAAACGCCGGCGGCCCCTGGGAGCTCGGGGTTGCCGAAACCCATCAGGTGCTTTTGCTGAACGGACTGCGCGAACGGGTGACCGTGCGTACGGACGGCGGCATGCGCAGCGGCGAAGATATCGTTTATGCCACGCTGCTCGGCGCGGAGGAATACAACTTCGGCACGGCGGCTTTGATCGCCATGGGCTGCGTCTATGTGCGCCAGTGCCACCTCAACACCTGTCCGGTCGGCGTGGCCACGCTCGACGACAAGCTGCGCGGAAAATTCAAGGGCAAACCGGAAAACGTGGTAACCTTCTTTAACGCTGTCGCCCTGGAAGTCCGTGAAATCATGGCCCGCCTGGGATTCCGCACGATTAATGAGATGATCGGCCACACCGAATGCCTGCGTCAGCGCAAGATTGCCGATCATCCCAAGGCCAATACCCTCGATCTCAGCCGCCTGCTTGTGGACGTGGCCAAAGGCGATTCCACTCTGGTGCGCCATGCCACCCGTTCCCGCAACGACGGACCGGAGGACCGCACGCTTGACGACATCATCCTGCAGGATGCCAAGGAGGCCATCAATGATGGGAAACCCATCACGCTGTCCTATAGAATCACCAACACCAACCGTTCCACCGGCACGCAAGTGTCCGGCGAAATTGGTTATCAATATGGCGAAGAGGGCCTGCCGGCGGGCACGGTTGATCTGCGTTTTGCCGGGAGTTCCGGGCAAAGCTTCGGGGCTTTTTTAACGCCCGGCGTGCGGTTGATCCTGACCGGCGAAGCCAATGATTATGTCGGCAAAGGCATGAGCGGCGGTGAGATCATCATCAAAGCAATCACGCAGCGCAAATACGTGCCCTACGATTGCATCATTCTTGGCAACACCGTGATGTATGGCGCGACCGGCGGCGCGCTTTTTGCCAACGGTCGCGGCGGCGAACGGTTCTGCGTGCGGAATTCCGGCGGTACCGCCGTGGTCGAGGGGGTGGGAGATCACTGCTGCGAATACATGACCAACGGCACCGTGGTGGTTTTGGGATCAACCGGAAAAAATTTCGGAGCGGGTATGACCGGCGGCGTCGCCTATGTCCTCGATCTTGGGGATACGCTCCTCGACAGCTACAACCCCCAATTGATCACGCCGGAACGTCTCTCGGCGGAGGGCGATGTGGTGGCACTCAAAGAACTGATCTACAAACATCTCGAATTGACGGAGAGCGAGATCGCGAAGGAAATCCTTTCCGACTGGCCGAAGTATTCCGTGAAATTCTGGAAGGTCAGCCCCACAGTTCCTGCCGCCAAACCGGTTGTCGCCGAGGAAAAGAAACCGGATGAACCCGCCCGCGTGATCACGGAAAATATCACGGCCACCCCCTGATCTTTTTTACCTTGTGAGAATCGTTGAACAACTGGCCATCTTCACCGCCAACAAGCCGGGAACCCTGGCCGAGGTTTGCGATGAACTGGCGGCGGGCCGGGTCAATATTTACGGCCTGACGATTTCCGACACGGTGGATCACGCCGTGGTGCGGATGGTCGTCAGCGACACCCGGAAGGCGCTCGCTTTATTTGAAGCCCGCGGGACCCTCGTGGTGGAGAGCGACGTTCTCATGATTGAGAACGACAACAAACCCGGCAGCCTGTCCCGCATCGCCCGGGTTCTTTCCACGCACAAGATCAATATCGAATACGCCTATCTGGCCTCCATGCCCACGGCCAAAAGAGGGCTCTTGATTCTCAGGGTCAACGATCCGAAAAAAGCCCTGCGTTGCCTCACCAAAGGCTTGTTGTAGTCACGGCATTCCGCTGCCGTGTTGAGCAAAGCAAGCCCCTTCTCACGCCCCAAGCGACTGGGGCGGCTACACCGGAAAGACCAGGACACACCCTACGCCGCTGCAGGAGCGGGGAATCCTCCGGAGGGAAACTCCGGCTTGATGGCTTCAGGAGGTTGCGGCACGGTATCGGCGGACGGCGGCGGCAGCGGAGGCGGGGCTTTTTCCTTGTAAGGAGGCGTCTTCATCGTGCCGGTTTCGATAAGTTCTTTGACCTGCGCTCCATCGAGGGTTTCGTATTCGAGCAGCGCCTTGGCAATGAGCTCCACCTTGTCGCGGTGTTGCGTGACGAGGGCTTTGGCGCGGGCGTATCCCTCATCCACAAAGCGGCGGACTTCACGGTCAATCTCCTGCGCCGTCGCCTCGCTGTAGTCGCGGGCGCGGCCCATGTCGCGGGCGAGGAAAACGTGATCCTCGTGTTCGCCGTACTCAACCATGCCGAGTTTGTCGCTCATGCCCCATTCACAAACCATCTTGCGGGCCAGCCGGGTCATCTGCTTGATATCGTTCGATGCTCCGGTGGTGAAATCCTCCACAAAGATTTCCTCGGCGATGCGGCCGGCGGCTGTCATGGCGATCATGTCGAGGGCCTCTTTGCGATGGAACGAATATTGGTCGCCTTCCGGCAGGGACATGGTCACGCCCAGAGCGCGTCCCCGGGGGATGATCGTCACCTTGTGCAGAGGATCCGTGTGCTCCAGCAAAACACTGACCAGGGCATGGCCGGCCTCGTGCCAGGCGGTGGAGATTTTTTCCTTTTCGCTCATGGCGAGGCTGCGGCGTTCGCGGCCCCAGCGCACTTTGTCGCGGGCCTCTTCCATTTCCAGATTGGTGATGGCCTTGAGGCCTTTGCGGGCGGCAATGAGGGCAGCTTCGTTGATCAGGTTGGCCAATTCGGCACCGGAAAATCCCGGTGTGCCGCGGGCGATGATGCTCAGGTCAATATTGGTCGAAAGTTTCACTTTCTTGGAGTGAACCTTGAGGATTTCCTCACGGCCCCGCACATCGGGCAGACTGACCGTGACCTCGCGGTCAAAACGGCCCGGCCGCAGCAACGCGGGATCCAGCACATCGGGACGGTTGGTGGCCGCGATGATAATCACGCCGTCCTGCGTGTCGAAGCCGTCCATTTCGACCAGAAGCTGATTGAGGGTCTGTTCGCGTTCGTCATGCCCGCCGCCCATGCCGTGACCGCGGTGACGGCCGACCGCATCAATTTCGTCAATAAAGATCAGGCAAGGCGCGCTTTTACGGCCCTGTTCGAACATATCGCGGACGCGCGAGGCGCCGACACCGACAAACATTTCCACGAAGTCCGAACCGCTGATGGAAAAGAACGGCACGTCGGCCTCTCCGGCGATGGCGCGGGCCAGCAGGGTTTTGCCCGTGCCGGGCGAGCCAACCATGAGGACGCCCTTGGGGATGCGTCCGCCGAGTTTCTGGAACTTTTTCGGGTCTTTTAGGAAATCCACCAGTTCGGAAACCTCTTCGCGGGCTTCCTCGACTCCGGCCACATCCTTGAAGGTGATGCGGTTTTTGTCCTTGGAAAGCATGCGGGCCTTGCTCTTGCCGAAGCTCATCGCGCTGCGGCCCGCCATTTTGATCTGCGAGCGGAAGAAGAAATAGAGAATGACCAGAAACAAAGCGATGGGCAGGAAACTGACCAAGGCTGAGGCCAGCAAGTTGGAGGTTTGCTTGACCGATGGCGTGATGCCGGCGGCGGTGAGCGCTTCTTTGATCTGGTCGCCGTTGAACGGCATGAAGACCTGGGTGCGGAAAGGCGTTTCGACCTCTTTGCCGGTGGTCAGGGATTTTCCAGGGTTGTAAAATCCGGTGATGGATTGGGTGTTGCGAGTCTCATCCACCAAGAGTTCCACCGGATGCTTTTCATCGGTCAGGACCTTGCCGTCCTTGAGGTATTCCAAAAATTGCTTGTTCGAGATCTCGTCGGTTTGGGCCATGTTTCCGCCCCGGAAGAAGAAGACGCCTCCGATGAGGGCCAGGCCGATGGAGAGTAGAACCAAACCGCGCCAGTTCATCTGCGGGTCGCCCCCGCCGGCGGGAGGTTGTTCTTTCTGTTGTTTGGGATTTTCTTCAGACATTGGTAATAGCAAGCGGTAACACACAGTTCTGACAAATGCAAACATCACGCCCGGTTTTCGTTGTCTCCATCCATGACGTGAGTCCGCTCTCCCGGGAGCGCGTTGCGATCATGCTCGGCGATCTGACTGCGGCCGGGGTGGGGCGGACATCGCTTTTGGTGATTCCCGACCACCACCACAAGGCAGCGATGGCCGGGAATGCGGCTTTCTGCGGGTGGCTGCAGGAAATGGCGGCGCAGGGCCATGAAATCGTGCTGCATGGCTATTTCCACCTGCGGCCCAAAAGCAGTGGCTTCAAGGAGAATTTCACCACGGAATTCTACACTGCAGGCGAAGGGGAGTTTTACGATCTTTCGGAAAACGAGGCCCGCTTGCGGTTGGAAAACGGACTGCGGGATTTTGCCGGGTCCGGCTTTCATCCCCGGGGTTTCATCGCCCCGGCCTGGCTGCTCGGCCCGGAAGCCGAAAAGGCAGTAATAAAGGCGGGCTTCGACTACACGACGCGCTTGCAAAATTTTAAGGATCTGAAAACGGGCCGGGTGGATGCCTCGCAAAGTCTGGTCTGGAGTGTGCGTGCGGCCTGGCGGCGGATGGTGAGCCTGTGGTGGAATGCCGCGCTTTTGCGCAGGTTGCAGACTGCTCCGCTGCTGCGCTTTGGATTGCATCCGCCTGACTGGGATCATCCGACCATCCGCGAGCAAATTCTGGGATTGATACGCGAGACGCTTGCCGGGCGCGAGGCGATCACCTATGAGGAATGGCTTGAGCGCTCGCGCCTGGAGTAGACGCCAAGTTCAATTTTTCTTGGAGGAGGGCAACGCCCCGGCACCAGGTAAGCCGCTTCGCCGAAGATCTCGACGAGAGAGACTTTTAATTTTTTCTGGATTTTTTCGATCATCTCAAAAGAAGGTGCGCGCGTTTCTCTCTCAATCGCATACACCGTGGGCTTGGAAATCCCCAACTTTCGCGCGAAAGTGCCATAGGACATTTCGCCTCTCTGGTCTCGAAGAAATTGCGCAAAACGCTGCTGGAGGGCGTTCGCCACTCCCGGCAGGCTGCCATCTCAATCGTTTACAATTGATAAACGATTTTGCTCGCGCTGCCCGCACGAATGCTTTTCAACAGCGGCCAGTCATCCCAACATGGTAATATTGTCACAAAACCTCTCTGCCGCTCGCGGCAAGCGGCCTGTTACATCTGCGCCAGTCCGATCCCAACACATGAGAAAAATTCTTTTAACACTGGTGGCACTCGCCTTTATCACGGGCAACCTTGTGGCCTGTCCGCAAGATGATCCGCCCGCTCCCGGTAACGGCGAGGGCACGGCTAAACCCACATCTCCAGGCAAGCCGACAAAATGAAAAAGCCTATTGCCTCTCCCGGTGCTTTCTTTGCGGCCTTCGCGCTTGCGTGAAACGTGCAGGCCCTTCCGACCGACCTGAGTCCTCCACCGGCAGCCTTCGGCGACTCCGAGCGCGACGGAACCTTGCTGGTTACCGACGACCTGCGCGAAGCCGACTTCGGCGGCGGGCTGCGATTGCCGGTGCGCTGGGTCTATCGCAGCAACAACCAGGCGGCCAACGCCTATGGCTGGGAAGGCTTTTCTCTCACCATGCTGGAGGCCAAGGCGGTGAAGAAGACTCTTATTCTTTACGAAGTGACTATGCTGTGCGGGAAGGTGATCTATTTTAACAAGCAGCCTTCCGGCGTGTCCCCGCAGTGGAAAAGTAACGACAAGCAGTGGGGCGGCGTGGAAGATACGGAAAACTCAAAATTCACCGTCACCAGTTGGGATGGCTGGATACTGGAGTTTCGAGATGGCCGCATTAAGAAATTGATCACGGAGGACGAGCGCACCGTGAACTGGACCTACGACACCACCGACCCGCGCCTTGTGACGGAAGTGAAGGAACTTGGCGAAGATCCGATAGTGCAAATCGAAATCAGCGATGACGGGCTGGAGATGGCGGGAAGTTCCAGCTTGCGCGGCGCACACAGGATTACCGTCAACGGGGACGGATACACCTTCGAGTATTTTGGCGGCACGCTGAAAAATATTCTTTTTCCTGATGGCCGCAAGACCCAGTGGCGTTTCGAGCAGAACGCTGAGGAAGAAAACGAAAAACGTCTGACTCTTACCCAGCCAGGAGGCTTCTGGCGAAGCTGGGTCTATTTTGACGAGAGCCGTCTTTTGAAAACGGACGACGTCTGGAGCTATGCCATGACGAATGCCAGCCCCGCCGCCGATGGCGTGGTTTATAACCGCCCGACGATGGAGCGCACCCGTATTGCCACCGGTGAGAAGCAAAAGATTGAATACACTGCGTCCAATTCCATCGAAAAATACACAGATATTCTGGGTAATATCACCGTGACCTATCGCTATAAAACTTCCGGTAAACTTTACGACAAGACTTTCAAGATTGAGCGCAAGCGTGCCGGGGAAAGCGCCTTCACCGTGGTCTGGCGTGGTTCCTACGATTCGGAAACCGGCGATCTGCTGCACAGCTACGATGCTGGCGACAACGAGACCAGCTTCGCCTACGAGCGGCTCACCGGGGCCAGCGAGTTTCTCCCGCCTATAAAAGTCACCATCACCGATCCGCTCGGCCGGATTTCCATACTGGAACGGGATGAGGAAGGAAATGCGATTAAAACGACCAACACCGCCGGGATCGTCCGCAAGTTCGAGTATGACAGCCGTCGCAGGCTGACGAAAATCAAGAATGCGCTCGATGTGGTGCTCGCCCGTTATGTTTACGGGGACAAGGATCAGCTTTTGGAGGCGTACGACGCTTTGAACAAGAAAACCGAATACGAATATATCACGCATCTTGGCCTTCCCTTGCTGAAAAAGAAGACAACTCCCGAGGGGCGTGTCAGCGGATGGTCGCATGACTCCCGCGGTCGGGTCACCAAGGTTGAAGGCCCTTCCGGTTCCGAGTGGGAGTACACCTACAGCAGCGGAGATATCGGCATGGCCGACAAAGTAACTGATCCGCTCAATGGAGAAATCAACTATCTCTATAACGACCGGCTCAACACCGTTTCCATCACCGATCCGCTTGACCGCGTGGCCACGGCGGAGTACGACGACCTCGACCTGCCGGTAGAGCTGACTGATGCACTCGACCAGATCACGCATTTGGTCAACAATGCGAATGGCAATGTGAAGGAACTCACCGATCCACGCGGAAAAGTTTACAAACAAAACTGGGAGCGTGCTGGGGTTCGCAAGAAGCTGGAATGGCCCGACACCAAAAAAGAGGAAGTCACTTTTGACGCCCAAGGACGGCTGCTGGAATGGAAGGCGCGGGGCGGCGATGCCACAGTGACCAATGCTTTCAACGCAGCCGGGGAAATTAGCGGACAAAGCTGGGTGCACGACTCATTTTCGGGAACGGTTTCCTTCACACACAACAGCTACGGGCAACTGACCAGTGCTGCTTCCACCGGCATGTCGCTGACCGTTGCCCAGACCATAACCTACGATACCCAGGGCCGCGCAGCTTCCCTGAGCCAGATTGTGGACAGCGGCACGCGCTCTGCCAGCGTGACTTACGATGCGAACGACCGCCTGCAAACCCTGACCTATCCAGCAGGATTCGTCGTGACTTACGAAGCGAACGACGATGGTCAGTTGACAGCGGTTAAATCAGGTACGGCCACTCTGGCCAACTACGCCTACGATGCGGCGGGGCGGTTGAGTACACGCACACTCGGCAGTGGGGCAGTGACCACGTATTCCTACGACGCGATGAATCGCATTACGGAAATCAGCGTGGTGGCGAGCGGGAGCACGGTGCTCTGGGCCGAACGCTATGGTTACAATGCAGCGGGAGAGCGCATTTACACCTTATCAGGGACAAGCGGCACGACTGGAGATACCTACTGGCTGGACAGTGCTGGTCAGTTACGCGGGGTAAAATATGGTGCCAGCGGAGCCAATGGCGGCTACGGATCGGCCACGGGCGCGGTGGCATTGGCCACTTGGGCCTATGACGCGGCGGGTAACCGCGAAACGCAGGTTGTCGGCTCGGGCACCACGAGCTACACGGCCAATAATGTTAATCAATACACTGCGGTAACGGCTGTTTCGCCCTTGGCCTATAATGATCGGGGCGATTTGATCACCCAAGGCGATTGGGGCTACTCGTACGACGCGCAGGGCAATTTGATTCAGGCGCAATACAGCGGGACCGGCACGCAGGCAAAATACTGGCGGGATGCCTTTGGCAGGAGGGCGGTGAAGGAGGTTGATAGCGAAAGAGAAATCCTCTTTCACTTGGGAGAAAATATGCTGGAAGCCTACGATGTGACGGGAGCGACAGCGACGAGCTACATTTACGAGCCAGGCGTGGATCGTCCGCTGGCGCAAATCTTGGACGATGGCACGGTGCAATACGTTCATCAGGACGTATTGGGCAGCGTGAGAATGCTCACCAATGCAAGTGGCGCGAAGGTTCAGACCTATACTTACGACGTTTGGGGAAAGCCGTCAGGATTCGATTCCGGTGGAAGTGCAATCACAATCGAGCAGATTGCCTCGAGGTGGCTGTTTACCGGACGAGAATATGACAAGGAGACCGCCCTGTATCATTATCGCGCGCGGGCATACTCGCCTGAACTCGGGAGGTTTATTCAAAATGACCCGATTGACTTTGCAGGAGGAGACAGTAATTTCCTGCGGTATTGTTTGAATAGCCCAATCAACTTGATTGATCCGTTTGGGCTTGCTTGGTCAATTTGCACCACTGCTGAGGAGGCGGCGAGTTTGGATGGCCCTATTGATCCACCGCAGCCAAATGATCCTAAGAATAATCCTCCGCCAGCAAAGCCTCCGAGAGCGATCACTAATAAAGGCAACCGTAGTGGGGGTGGTGGAGGAGGTGGTGGTGGTGGTTTTGATATACTATCCATACTACAGCCAATTTCTGATTTCGCAGCGGGTTTTGGAGATATAATAAGCCTTGGAACTACTAATGCTCTGAGAGATGCGCTTGGGACAAATGACTACGTCAACAAAGACTCGGGCGCCTATCTCTCTGGAGCAGTTTCTGGGGTTGCAGTAACCGCACTAAATGCCGTCGCTGGCACCGCGCGCGTGGCTGCACAGATTTCGATTGCAAATCGTGGGACTGCGGTTGGAAAATACTTGAGCCAGGGGCAACGCATCCGTGTCGGAGCGTCTGGTGCTAAACAGACGCCAACTTTAAGAATAGGTCCCGCACGACCGCCGACGCCATTAAATCATATTGATTTAACTTTTTGGGGATATTAAATGAGCGTCATCGCCACATCTAAGTTTTTATATAAGATCGATTCGGGTCGTTGCTTTTCTGCCCAAGCACATAACATGATATTTATAGAGAATTCTAGCTTGGCAACGACGGGAGAGTCTAGACCTCCTTTATTATTGCGCGAGCATTATAAATTTATTGCTGACGTTCTGGCTATTAATTCGAGCTCCTGTATGTGGTTTGTTGAAACCGCGAACGAAATAATCGCAAAGATGTTACAAAATGAATTCCCTAATTGCCTCAAGGCTAAATGCTCTATTGCGGGCACTATTAATTGTGACCTTTATTCCATTCAAAGATTTTTAAAGATACATCAATTTTGCGACGCCCAAAAACCTTGGACGACAGAAAGTCCTTGGGGTCTAGTTGGGATGCAAAACGGGCAGGACATGCATTTGTTTCAGCATACAATTAATTCGCCTTGGACTGTGCCATCAATTTTATCTAAAGGAAATCTTATTCAGAGTATTTTTCTTCAGGAAGGTTGGTTTGCATATATGGGCTTTAAACGGGAAAATGCCATAATGCGATTAGCTGAAAATGAATTCCCCCAGATTAAATTGCCAGAGCCTGTCTGAAAAAGCCCAAGATTATCGGTGTCTCTCACGATAAGGGGGGGGACTGAGGGTCAGACTGGGGGTCAGTGTGGAATGGCACTAACTTAAGCCATGTTTGGGACGATCTGCTGGTGTGAATTCCAGAGTAAAACCATCCCAAAAGTCCGTTAAGTTAGCGCCATTCGGGTCAGTGTGCATAAACGTATTCATTTCGTCTCCTTTTTCACTTTGGGGAAAGGCCAAAAGGGTCCTATAATATTCATATCAGAACCCTTGGTCCCGCTGTTGACACCCTTGCGTAGCTGGAAAGAATCATGGGAATGATGCGTCTTTGCTGGCCGCTGATGGTGATGTCCATGTCGTTCTGCGTGGGGGCGGAGGTTGAGACGATCCCACTGACTGCAAAGGGGGAGATTTTGCGGGCGGAGGTGTTTGTATGGGGAGTATCAAAAGTCGCTCGGATGAGAGGAGAGGCGACGGATCGTTGGGGACAACCATCCCTGCCGGGTTGTCGAGGAGTGTTGGTATTGTGTCCAGGGCAGAATGGGAGCAGCGAGGGGATGTTGAGGGACAAGGTGTGGCAGGAGTTTGCGGAACGCCAAGGGCTGGCATTGGCGGGATTTCACTTCGTTTCTTCGGATGAGGATTTGAAAAATGGGCGGGGGTATTTTGCGGCTTCTCGGGGTTCCGGCGCGTTGCTGGAGGAGGGGCTCAAGAAGGCTGGCTTGGGCAGTGCGCCGCTGTTTCTTTATGGTTTCAGCGGCGGGGCGCATTTTGCCATGTCGTTCGCGGCGTGGAGGCCGGAGCGGGTGGCGGGGTTTTGTGCGTATTCGTTTGCGTGGTGGAGTCCGCCACCGCCGAAGTTGCAGTGTCCGGCCTTAATCGTGTGCGGGCAGGCGGATGGGACGCGTTACGGTGCGAGCCTGGCTTATTTTCAAGCGGGGCGCAGGCAAGCGAGTCCGTGGGCGTGGGTGAGCTTGAAGGAAACGCCCCACGCGGCGAGCGCGGAGCTGGATGAATTCGTGCGGGCGTATTTTTCGTGTGTGATGAATTTTACAGAAGGGAACAAAGGAAAGGAAGGGCTGACAGGTTCTCCGTTGCCTTCGTTATCTTCTGTTCAAAGCTCTTCTGTGGGGGGGATGATTCGCGTGGATAACGTGACGGAAAAGGTAGTGGAGGGACGGAAGAAAGATGATGTTTCCACTTCTGTGTTGCCATGCTTGGATTTGCTGCCGAAATGGCAGGCGATTCACCATCCATGAAAAGACACGATCAGCCACAAAGGAACGCAAAGAGCGCAAAGAGTATTTTTCGATCTTCTTCTTTGAGTTCCCTGTGTTCTTTTGCGGCCATTATCTGCCTGCCTGTTTCGCTCTGGGCGCAGACGAAGACGGATATTTCGCATTCGGTGAGGTTGATGGAGCGGAAGGTGGATACGGGAGTGCCGGGGCAACCGGAAATCCAGTTGATTTTGCGGCTGCCGGATGGGCATACGCCGGATGGGCCGACGGCAAAGGGTGTGCTGGCGTTTTGCACATGGCAGGGTGAGACGGATTCGCTGAGGAAACGGCTGGCCAGCAATGAGGATGAGTTGGTGAAATATGCGAAAAAGCATCAGCTTGCCCTCCTCACCTGGAATACGGCGACGCTCTGGCAGACGGGCAAGAGTTACGACCAGATCAAACGCCGTCAGTTGCAGGGACAGGATCAAGATTTTGACAAGGTGGCGCGGGCCTGGAAAACCGGAGTGAGGAAGCTCTGCAAGGAGTTCAACCTGCCGCAGGATGGGTATCTGCTTTATGGGATTTCGCGGGGGGCGCATTGGAGCGGGAGGCTGGCCTTGCGGGCGCCGGAAATGTTTCTGGCGGTGGCCATCCATGTTGCGAACAGCTACGACAAGCCGATGCCTTCGGGGGGGCAGCCGTTGTGGTTGGTGAGTTCGGGTGATCTGGATATCGGCCGGGACAATGCGATTGCATTTTACGAGGAGTGTCGGGAGAAAAGGTTCCCGATGGTGCTGAAGGTGATCAACGGGCTGGGCCATGCGGATCATGCGGACGCGGTGAAGTTGCGGACGGAGTTTTTCGACTATGCGCTGGCGGCGAAATTGCGGGCGGAAAAGGAGGAAACGACCCCGGCGCAAGTGATGTTGAAGGATCTGGCCACCAGCGGTCTGACGGGGGATTTGCTTTCGCAAGAGGTGTATCGCGGAGCGGAAGCGGCCAAGATTCCCGAGGGCCAGCGGGTGGTGCTGCCGGATGAGAAGTTTGCCAAAGTCTGGGGATTTTTGAGGAAATGAATTGGCCGCAAGAGAACGCAGAGAGCGCAAAAGAGGGATTCTTTGATGTGGTGTTGCTTTGCGGTTCTTGCGTTCTTTCGCGGCTAAAATGATTGGCCTTCTCGCGGTGCGGGCGGACTTTGGTTTTGGGAATCCGAATCTGGCCGGGGCGCTTTTTGCCATGCTGGCGGTGGGGGTGTGGGTCTTCGACGGATGCAAGGGCCTGCATCCCTCCACGAGATTTTGGATATGCCTGGCGGCCAGTGCGTGTTTTGCAGGGTTGATGGTGATGACGGCTTCTCGGGGGGCGGTAGTGGCTCTGGTGGTTGGATTATTGGCTGTCTGGTGGACGGCGGGACGTCCCCGGGCCAAGGGCTGGCAGATGGTGGGTTTGGCAGGAGTTGCGCTGCTGTTGGGGATTTTTGCGGGTTCTAGTCGCATGGGGTCGCGGGTGGCGGGGTCGTCTGCCGAGGAAGGTTCGATTACGAGCCGACTGGCAATTTTTCAGGAAGTCCCGGCGATGCTGGCGGCGGCGCCGAACGGTTGGGGGGCCGGGCAATCGGCGGATGCTTATCAAAATTGGTTTCAGGCCCCGGAGGATGCCCGCACGTATAAGCATCTCCTCTCGACCCATGCGACATGGTTGGTGGAGCGGGGTTGGGGATTTCGGTTCGCTTATATTTTGGGCTGGGTGTTGGTGGTGATGTTCTGTTGGAAAACGCCCGGCGCATTGGGAGTGTGGGTGGCGTTTGGTGTGGCGGGAATTTTCAGCCATGTGGGCGGAGACTGGCGGTTGTGGGTTGTGCCGGGTCTGGCGTTGGGGTTTGCGGCATGGGCCAGCGCACGAATGATGAGGTGGCCGGAATGTCGGTCGTGGCGTAATGCCTTGGCGGTCGCGCTGAGCCTGACCGTGTTACTGTACATCTCCGGGCAAGCCGTGAATCGGGGGATTTTCTCTGGGCGGGGATTCGTCAAGGCGGGGAGTGGTATGCCGGGAAAATGGTTCTTCGCGCCGGATCGTGCGGTGTTGGGAGCGGCTTATGGAAAGGTGGTGCGCAAAGAGAAATCAGCGGGAGTGGCCTGGGAGATAGCGCCAATCGTCAACGCTGCGCCACGTGAGATTGTCCTCTCGGGCCGGGCGACTATCCCTGCGGGAGGCGCGTTTGTGCAGCCGTATGAACTGCTGTGGCTGAATCCTCCGGCCAAGCTCAATGAGGCTCAGCGGGGGGTGGTGGAGCAGGCGGCCAAAAAAACCATGGTGTGGGGGGAACTGAGGACGGATGCGAACCCGAGAGAGTTGAAGTCGTGGTTTGAAACCCTGCCGGATGGCCGGTGGGTTTTCGTCAAGGGCAAAGCCTTGTTTTTAGGAGAATGGGAAAGCGAAAGCCTGTTTTGATTCTGGAATTGATACGCGAGACGCTTGCCGGGCGCGAGGCGATCACCTATGAGGAATGGCTTGAGCGCTCGCGCCTGGCGTGACGTCCTACACCATGTCCCGAGCTGATCTACACATTCATTCCCGCCACAGCACGCGTGCGGCGGATTGGGTTTTGCGCCGTTTGGATTTTCCGGCGAGTTCCTCCGATCCCCAGCAGGTTTACCAGAGCCTGCGCGCCGCCGGCATGGAGTTCGTCACCCTCACGGATCACAATACCATCGCGGGCTGCCTGGAGATTGCCCATTTGCCGGGCGTGATTTTCGGCGAGGAAGTCACGGCGGGTTTCCCCGACGATGAATGCAAGGTCCACATCCTCGTCTGGGGGCAAACCGAAACCCAGCACCGCGAAATCCAGGCCCTGAGCGAAAATATTTTTGACCTGCAAAAATACCTCTTCGAGCAATCGCTGGCTCACGCCGTGGCGCATCCGCTTTATTCGCCGAATGAAAAGCTCACGCCCCTGCAGTTGCAGAAGCTGGTTCTCATGTTTCGCCATTTTGAGGGCATCAACGGCCGCTACCATGCCCGCCTTGGAGAAGCCGCCCGCTACGCCCTCGGTTCCCTGACCCCCCGCAGCATCGAGGTCTTTGTTTCCCGCACGGGAATGGAACCCACCCATGAGGAACCGTGGCGCAAGATTTTCGTGGGCGGTTCCGACGATCACGGCGGCGTCTATCCCGCGCGGGCTTTTACCGAAACTCCGCCAGCCGGCTCGACCGCGGAATTTCTCGCCCACTTGCGCGAAGGCCGGTGCGAAGCAAAAGGCGAGGGCGGCAATCCCCTCGCACTCGCCCACGGCACCTACAACACCGCCTATCAATTTCTCAAAGCCAAGTTCTCCGGCAAGTCCGACGATCCCGCCGCCGGCTTGCTTGAAAAAGCCTTCTCGCGCTTCATGGAAGGCAAAGACCCCACCGTCTTTACCCTGGGTGAGAAACTTGGTTTCCTCGCTCAAGGCATCACTTCGGGAAAAATCTTCGAGCTCGCCATGGTCGGCAACACCTCCCTCTGGAAGGAGCTCTCATCCTATTTTTCCAAACCGGAAGTCAAAGCCGCCCTGGCCCGCGAGACCACCGGCGTGGAAGAGCCCGAACGCCGCGCCTTCCTGATCGCCAACCTGATTGCCAATCAGCTCGGCTATCGGTTTTTTACCCAATTCATCAAAGAAATCACCGGGGCAAAGTTCATCGAGAGTATCCAGACCATCAGTCCCGTCGTGCCCATCGCGGCCCTGCTGAGTCCCTACATCCATGCCCTCCGCCAGCCCCGGCGCGAATGGCTGCGCGAGGCCACCCGCGCCCTGGCCAACCAGACACCAGGCTTCCTGAAAAATACCAAACGCGCCTGGTTCACCGACACCCTCGAAGACGTCAATGGCGTCGCCACCACCATTGCCAAAATGACCGCCGCCGGCGTCGCGGGCGGGCACGACATCACGGTCATGACCTGCCGCTCCGAAGTCTCCGACCACGGCATTCCCCTGATAAACTTTCTCCCTGTCGGCGAGTTCGAATTGCCCGAATACGAACTCCAGCGCCTGAGTTTTCCGCCCGCGCTTCTCATTCTCGAACACCTCATCCGCGAAAACTACTCCGAGCTCATTATCAGCACGCCGGGCCCCGTCGGCCTCACCGCCCTTTATGCCGCCAAGTCCCTCGGACTCCGTGCCGTCGGCATTTACCACACCGACTTTCCTCAATACGTGCGCATTCTCACCGACGATTCCTTCATGGAGACGACCGCATGGAACTACATGCACTGGTTCTACAGCCAGCTCGATATTATTTACGTCAATTCCGAGGACTATCGCAAATGCTGGGTCGAGCGCGGCATCCCCGCCGAGAAAATCAAGATTCTTCCCCGCGGCCTCGACACCAGAATGTTCCACCCCGCGCACCGCAACCCCGCTTTCTGGCAGAGTCGCGGATTACGCGATGGCGAGGTTGCCATGCTTTTCGTCGGACGCATCTCCAAGGAAAAAAACCTCGATACGCTCGTCTCTGCCACCCGCCGGCTGGCCGATTGGAAGACCTCCGTGCGCCCGATCTTCGTTGGCGAAGGCCCCTATATGGCTGAGATGAAACGCCTCCTGCCCGACGCCATTTTCACCGGTTACCTGCGCGGGGGCGAACTCGCCGAAGCTTACGCCTCCGCCGACTTTTTCGTCTTTCCCAGCACCACCGACACCTTTGGCAATGTCGTGCTCGAAGCCCAGGCCTGCGGACTACCCGTCATTGTTTCCGATGTCGGCGGCCCCCGCGATCTTGTTCAACACGGCAAGGATGGCTTTATCACCAAGGCTCTTGATGTGGGGGAATTGGCCGAGGCCATCCGACGGCTCAGCGACGACCCCGGCCTGCGCAAAAGCATGGGTGCCGCCGCCCGCGCCCGCGTGGAAACGCGCGACTGGTCCGAGGCCTTTGAAAAATTCTGGGCGCTATCGCCGGAGTAGCTCCGACATCCGCATTGCTCGATCAACGTCCCCAGTCACCTGCCCCGGACTGCGGGGCGGGTAGATCGTAGGGGTTGAGCGCATAGCCACGGTCGGCGTCGCTCGAAAGTCCGGCTGGCTTTCGACTGGCTGCACGGGTCTGTTCGACAGGTTTATTTTTCCTCGCTCTTCGTGAGGTCACGAAGGATTTTCTTGGCCAGAAGTTCATTGATTTCACGGTGCCTTGGCACGGGTTGGGAAATTCCGGTTCTGGGATTCTGGTATATATCATGCCTGCCACCATGCCTGAGCAAAGTGCACTTCGCTCGCTCCAATTCGGCAATCAAATCGCGTCGCTTCACGCGACTTCCAATTCTTCTTCTCTCCGGATTCCAGGAATCGCCTCTGACGAAAACACCTCGTGAAGATCGCGAAGATGCTCCTTAAGGTCCTCTATATTATCCCCTTGTGTCCAATGGTCGGGAAACCCATTGAGATACCCGAGATATTTTCCGTCGCTCTCGATCCAATACGTGAACCGTGTTGTCATGGGAGTAAACTGGCACAGGTGCTGCTGGTGCGCGAGCAAGAAACATTCTTCGTCGAACGTTCGCTGTCTCTTTGGGTTGGTTCTCCAGCGTAGCCTCGTGCCTCGCCAACATTAGGCTGGAAGCTGGAACACCTTTGGCGTGCGCAAAGTTCAGGACACGCTTTAAAAATGGACCTCTACATGATGGTCGGAATTGTCATCGGTGAGCGGGATTGTCTGCGTGGTAACGGCCCGATTTTCTGACTCGTGTGCTTGATCGTCGGGCGTGGCGGGGACTTTTCTGATCAGCGTGATATGGTAGTTGGCCGAGTGGTGGCGGTAATGAATGACGAGGCGATCCCAGCCGCTTGGCAGGCGGGGGGTGATCTCGAGATGGTCGCCCTTGCGGTGCACCCCGATCAAGGTTTCGACGAGGAGGCGATACATCCATCCCGCCGAACCGGTGTACCACGTCCACCCGCCTCTGCCGGTGTGAGGGGGAACGCCATAGACATCGGCCGCCACGACATAGGGTTCGACTTTGTAACGGGCGATGCCTTCGGGCGTGTCGCCGTGGCGGATGGGATTGAGCATTCCGAAAAGTTCCCAGGCGCGGTCATGGTCACCGAGCAGGGCAAAGGCCATCGTGGTCCAGATCGCGGCATGGGTGTATTGACCTCCATTTTCGCGGACGCCGGGGATGTAGCCTTTGATATAGCCGGGATCCAGGGTTGAGCGGTCAAACGGGGGATCGAAAAGTTGAATGAGGCCGCTTTCCCGGCGGACGAGACGTTTTTCGACTGCTTCCATGGCTTGCCGGGCGCGTTTCGGATCACCCGCACCGCTGAGGATGGACCAACTTTGGGGGAGGGAATCGATCTGGCATTCGTCATTGAGGCGGGAGCCCAGAGGTTCGCCATTGTCGAAGTAGGCGCGGCGGTACCAACCTCCGTCCCAGCCATTGAGTTCGATGTTTTTCCGGAGTTGGGCCGCCTGCTCAAGGAAGCGCCCGGCTACCACGGGATCCTGACGCTGACTGGCCAGCGCGGCGAATTGCGTGAGCACATCGTAGAGGAAAAAAGCGAGCCAGACACTCTCGCCGCGTCCTTCTTTGCCGATCATGTTCATGCCATCGTTCCAGTCGCCGCAGCCGATCAAGGGCAGTCCGTGCTGGCCGAAGCGGAGGCCGTGTTCGATCGCGCGGACACAGTGCTCGTACAACGTGGCGGTGTCTTCCGTGCGTTTCGGCAGATCGTAGTAACCCTCCTCGTCGGGGCGGATGGCCCGGCCTTCCAGGAAGGTCACGGGCTCGTCGAGCACGCCCGTATCGCCCAGGCAGGCGACGTAGCGGCAGGTTACGAACGGCAGCCAGAGATAGTCATCGGAGAAATGGGTGCGAACGCCCTGGCCTTTGGGCGGATGCCACCAGTGCTGAACGTCGCCTTCGCGGAATTGATGCGCGGCGGCGCGAAGGATATGTTCCCTCACCAGCCGGGGTTCCGCATGGACGAGGGCCATCACGTCTTGGAGCTGATCACGAAAACCATAGGCGCCTCCCGATTGATAAAACCCCGTGCGGGCCCACAGACGGCAACTCAGGGTCTGATAGAGCAGCCAGCCGTTGGCCATGATGTTGACCGCCGGATCGGGGGTCTCGACTTGAACCGCTCCCAGGGTTTGGTTCCAGTACTGCCAGACGGCTTCCAATGCCACCCGAGCTGCTCCGGGACGGCGGAAGCGCTGAATGAGAGCCTGCACCTCGCCGGTGTTTTTTCCCAGTCCCAGCCGGAAGGTGGTTTCGCGGTCCTGACCGTCGGCCAGGTCAAAAGCGACCTGAACGGCTCCGCAGGGATCCAGCCCTGATCCGACCTTGCCGGAGAGCCGGGTCCGCCGGAGTGCTGCGGGTTGGGCGGGTGTGCCATTGCGGCCAAAAAATTCCCGGCGGTCTCCGGTGAAGGTCCGAGCGGGATCATTGACATCAAGAAAGGCCACGCGCTCGGGGAATTCCGTATTGTAGGGATTTCGCGCCAGGAGGGCTCCGCTTTTGGGATCGAGTTCCGTCTGCACATGCAGCAGGCTTTGTGAGCGCAGGCTGCCCAGCACCCACTCCCAATATCCGGTGACAGAGATCCGGCGCGGGCGGCCCGAGACGTTGCGCAGCTTCAGGGCGGCAAATTTCATTGGAGCATCCGTTGCGACGTAGATCCACAGTTCCGAAGCGATGCCATTCTCGGTGTGTTCAAAAACGCTGTAGCCGAAGCCATGGCGAATCACATACGGCGTCTGGCCGGTGGCCGGGGCGGGAGTCGGTGACCAAAATTGCCCGGTCTGCTCGTCGCGAATGTAGAAAAATTCCCCCGCGACATCGCTGACGGGATCGTTCGTCCAGGGGGTGAGCCGGAACTCATGGCAATTCTCCGCCCACGTGTAACTGCTACCGCTCTCGGAAACGATCGTGCCGAACTCGGAGTTGGCCAGCACATTGATCCACGGGGCTGGCGTTGTGCGTTGCGATCGCAGCGTCACGACATATTCGCGCCCGTCCGGAGTAAAGCCGCCGAGTCCATTTTCGAGGACAAGCTTCTTGTCCGGAACGTCTTCATGCGACGAGGCGGGGCTCCGGCTGGGAACAAGGGCGGGAATGGCGGGATCGGAGCGGCTCGGACGCTCCATCTGCTCCGCCAGCGTGCCGTTTTCATCAACCAGGACAATGCGTGCGACGGATTGGAGGAGGGTGCGATCCTCCGGGGCCACTTGTTCCACGCTGCGGACGAAGATGCCACCGGGTTTATCCAGAAGCTGGGTTTCGGGTCCGGAGGTGATCAGGCCGATGATCTGATCGTGCAAGGGTTGACGATAAACGGAGTCGTCCTCGTTCAGGATGACGAGATCCGCCGTGAGGCCCTTCATGCGCCAGTAGCAGTGAGCCTGAATCAATTGCCGCACAAGTTCGATATTCGCCGAATCATTGATGCGCAGCAGAACGACTGGCAGATCCCCGGAAATGCCGTAACTCCAGAGTCCGCTCTGGCCTCTTCGATTGCTCAGCAAAATGCTGGCCGGGGCGCGGCGAACGGGGTTGGCGTAGATCAGGCTGCTGGCCAGCCGCGCATAGAGTTGGGCTTCCGTTTCCGAGATGTTGAGCTGACGCAGGGTCACTTGACTGTGCGTCCAGGCCAGATCAAGTGTGCGGTCGGACATGCGCGCGCCATGGTATTTTTCCGCGAGAGCGACGGCGCTTTCCCGGCGGTCGGTCACGCCGATGATAAAGTCCAGGCGCGTTATTTCATGCGGTGCGAGTGTGACTGTTCTCCGCAAGGAAATGATCGGATCGAGAACCGACCCGACCGTGTTGGAAAGCGGAGCCATTTCCTGCAACGCCGCCGGTTTATTCAGTCCGCGACCCCGGCCCACAAACCGGGCGCGGTCCGTTTCGCAGGAAACCTCGCCCAACTCTCCTCCCAGGCCTGTCAGGAGATGAAAAAGCCACGGCGGCTTCTCGGCGGCCGAGCGGGGACGGCGGCTGCAGAGGATGGCCGGGAGGTCAGCGAGAAACTCCGTTTGCACAAAAAGGTTGCTGAAAGCGGGATGCGCCGCATCGGCACTTTGCGCCGCCAGAACCACCTCGGCATAGCTGGTGAGTTCGATGGTCCGCGTCTGTTCCGAGTGGTTGGTCAGCGTGACTCTGCGCAACTCCACGTCATCCTCCGGAGAAACGCTGATCTCCATGTAGACCTCGATCTCGAGATGGCGTTGGCGATATTCCGCCCGGGCCTGGCTGAAGATGGCGGTCTGGCTTTTTGCACCTTGCAGTGTCGGCTGATAGGACGCGGACCAAAATTCCCCCGTTTCGGTATCGCGCAGATAAATGAACGAACCCCAGCAATCGCGCGTTGCGTCCTCGCGCCACCGCGTGACAGCCAGATCGTGCCACCGGCTGTATCCACTGCCGGCATTGCTGACCACGACATGATAGCGTCCGTTCGACATCAAGTGGACTTCCGGCGCAGCCTGGCTCGGGCTGGTCAGAATGCGCAGGCTGCCTTCGCCCTCTCCGAGGGGCCGGCGGCATTCGGGACCGGTTGAATCATCCGGCAAAACGTTGGCCGTCGCGTTCGGCACGCGTTCTTGCAACAAGAGGTCGGTGGCTTTCAATATGGGGCAGCTCGAGAAGCGCCGCTGCATCGGCTGACCGCGCAGGGCGTAGTCCAGTGCAAGCAGACTCATGCCCTGATGGTGAACCATGAACGATTGAATCGTCACACTGCTTCTGCCGGGAGGGAGGCGCGAAGGGGTGTAATCCACCGCCTCATAAAATCCATACTTGCCCAGTCGGCCCTCGGCTTCAAGCCGTTCCAGATTTTCGCAGGCCCGTTCCGGATTGACCATCAGAGCCATCACGGTGGCGTAGGGTGCGATGACCTCGTCCTCGGCCAGGCCGCGTTTCAATCCCAGGCCCGGAACCCCAAAAGCGCGATACTGATAGTTGAACTGTACGTCGGTGCGGTTATAGCCGGACTCGGATACGCCCCAGGCAATGCCCTGCGCTTTTCCGTGGGCGATCTGATGCTCCACCGCAACCTTGTAGGTTTGATCCAGCAAGGTGTTCTCGTAATTTGGCATGACGAGAAGCGGCATGAGATATTCGAACAACGATCCGCTCCACGAGGCCAGGACCGGTTTGCCATGGGAGGCAAGGAGCAGACGCCCAAGCGAAAACCAATGGTCCTGCGGCACCTGGCCCTGCGCGATGGCGACATAGCTGCAAAGCCGCGCCTCCGACGCCAGCAAATCGTAGAAACTCGCATCGCAGCGGCGTGCGTCCATGTTGTAGCCGATGGAAAAGACGTTTTGCCCCTCATTGAAAAGAAAAGTGAAATCCATCTGGGCCAATTCGTTGCTCTGGCGGGCCAGTCTATCCAATTCGGTCAGGCGGCCCACGGCACGATCACTGGCGAGGCGGAGGCAGGGGAGAAGTTCCGCCATCCAGGCCCTGTCGCCTGCCGCCACGCTCAGATCCTGCAGCAACTCCTCCAGCAGCGGGCAGAGCGATTGGTCCAGTTCCGCGACTTCGCGCAAGGTGAGCCCCTGATCGAGCCGGGCCAGATTTTCCCCGAAGTCGGCCCCAAGCGCGGTGGCCCGCGACCCGTACGAGGGCAAAGCCAGCCAGGGCGCGAGATACCGCAAATCCTCGAAATGTTCCTGGCAGGCGTGCGAGAGGGCATTTCTCCACCATTCTGCATCCGTCCCCTCGGGTGCATTGGCAGGTGCGGAGGGCTGGTTCAGCTTCTGAAGGAGTTCGAATCCGGCCCGCAGGGTGAGGGGAGGAGACTCCATGTCTTTTTCCCGGTTTTGCCAGTCAGTCATGTCTTCGTCCCGCAGGATCGCCGCCATATCGTGCAGACCGGCAAAAATTTCCGTTTCCAAAATCGGTTGCTCCATCAGTTCCGTGAAACCGGGGCCCAGCGTGAGCAAATGTCCCGCGAGATTACCGCTGTCCACGCTGGAGATATAAAATGGTTTCAGGGGTTCCAGCGTGCGGGTGTCGTACCAGTTAAAGAGATGTCCGCGGTATTTCTCGAGCTTCTGGAACGTGGCAAAAGTATTTTTTGTACGGGCGATCAGATTTTCCACCGTGATGTACCCGAAGTCGCGCGCCGCCAGATTAGCCAGCAGCGCAAGACCGATATTCGTGGGGGAAGTGCGGGAGGCGATGACCGGGAGCGGGGCTTCCTGGAAATTGTCAGGCGGCAGCCAATTTTCCTGCGCGGTGACAAAAGTTTCAAAGAACCGCCAGGTCTTTCGCGCGGTCTTGCGCAGGGAAGCGACTTGCTTCGCGCTGAGGGAGGACACAGGCGGTAAAATGGGCAGGCTGATCCGCCAGGCAATCAGCGGCGCGGCCAGCCAAAGAACCAGCCAGGGCAGGGCCGAAAGCAAATACCGATCATGAAAGGCGATCAAATATCCCGTCAACAGCAGGCTGAGTGCAGGTGCCGCCCACATGCCCAGATACGATGCGGCGAGATCGTTCCGCGCCGTGCGTTCGGAGTCCAAGGATGTTTTCCAGGCCATCAGTCGCTTGTGCGAAATCCACAGCCTCCACAGCGTTCTCATGGTCGCGTCGAGGCACAGCTTTGCCTCGTGAGGCAGAAACGTTGCGGCCAGCGCGATTTGGGCGCAGTGCCTCCCCGCCGATTCCGCCACGGAGTGGAGGTGCATCATCAGCGGCAGTTCCGTTGGTTTCCTGACCAGCTCGATCACCACTCCAATCAATCCCGCTGCGGACAAAATCATCAGCACCAGGAGCGAGGCGGAGAGGCCGAATGATGGAAAAACGAGCCAGGTGCCCACGAGAAAAACCAGCAGCGCGGGAGGCACCAGGCTGCGCCGCAGATTGTCCGCGATTTTCCACCGCGAAAGCGCGGAGAGGGGATTGGGGATCCGGCTGGTGCCCGGCCCCGGTACGCGCGGCCAGAGCCACCAAGCGATCTGCCAGTCGCCACGAATCCAGCGATGCCGGCGGTCGCAGTCCCCGATGTAGCGCGAGGGGTAATTTTCGTAGAGTTCCACATCGCTGACCAGGGCCGAGCGCGCGTGGCAGGCTTCGATCAGGTCGTGGCTGAGCACCAGATTTTCGGGAAAACGTCCGGCGGCAGCTTGTTCGAAGGTTTCGACATCGTAGATGCCCTTGCCAATGAACGTGCCCTCGTCGAAGACATCCTGATAGAGATCCGATGAAGCCTTGGTGTAGGGATCAATCCCGACTTCACCGGCGAAGAGCTTGACGAAAAGCGAGCGGCCCGCGCTGCGCAGATTCACGCCCACCCGCGGCTGCAGCACGCCGTAGCCTTCGGTCACGATTCCCCGGACCGGATCAAAATGCGGACGATTGAGCGGATGGGCCAGCGTTCCAGCCAGCAGGCGGGCCGAATCGCGCGGGAGTTGGGTATCGCTATCCAGCGTGATCACGAATTTGATCGCCCGGAGAAATGCCAGGTCACCTACCGTTTCGGAAAACGGTTCGTGCGCTCCCCTGAGGATGAGAGCGTTGAGTGCGCTCAGTTTTCCCCGTTTCCTTTCATAACCCATCCAGCATTCCTGGCTTTCGTTCCAAACCCGCGGACGGTGCAGGAGATAAAATACGCCCGGCTTCCCATCCTCATAGCGGGCATTGAGGATTTCGATGCCGGCGCGCGCATGGGCAAGCAAGCGCGCATCGTCCGGCAGGGTTGGCTCGGCCGCGTCGGGAAAATCTGTCAGCAAGGCGAAGGACAGACTGCCATCCCGATTCGCCAGGTAGTGGATTTCCAACGCATCAACCAGGGCGGTAATGTCCTCCTCATTGCCAAGGAGGGTGGGAATCACGACCAAGGTCCGTTGGGAGGGATCAATGCCCTTCGAATAATCGAGACGGGGAAGCAGGCGCGGGACCACGACCAGCGCCGCCAACAGATTGATCAACCCCACCGCGAGGTGGCTGAAACTCAAGGCGAAAAGACCGGCGAAGAAAATCATCCATCCGTCGGAAATTCCCGCGGATTGAGCCAGTTCGATAAAGACCCAGCATCCCATTCCGGTAAGAAGGAGAATACTGCCCGCATAGGCTGGCATGGGATGGCGTCGGATGCTTTGCGGCAGGAGAGCGCTCCATGGCCCGCGCACCCTTCCTGCGGCGTCGAGTAACGGGCGTCCTTTGTCTATCAGATAATAGCCCACATGCGCAGAACGGGCTGCGAGACCCTCTTTCGCCGCGCTGGTTTCCGCGAGGTCGAGGGCGATCTCCGCTGCATCCCACTCCGGCAAATTGCCTTGGCGGGCCACCCTCTCGATGGCGTGACGGTAAGCATCGCGCGTGGCAAAATCCATCCGGGCATAAACGCCGGTTGGATCCTTCCGCAAGGTCTCATCCACCACGCTCATCGTCTCGACGAACTCGCCCCATTCCATCCCGCCCAGCATGCGGAGGCTGTTGATACTGTGACTGATCGAAACCTGATCCGCCGCCTGGGTCTCGCTCTCCTGATGAATCAGCCGCTCCGTCACCTCTCCTTGCTCACTTAAGCGCTGCTCCAACCAGTTTCGCACCCAATGCATTTCCTGCCTTTGGCGGGAAAGTCTCTGGCAAAATTCCGCCACGAACGAACTGGAAAGCGAAGGATCCGATTGCGCCAGCTCGGCCATCACGACGACGAGGTGTGAGGGATTCGTCTCTGCCACATCCTGGAGGCGGGTCATCCAGAGATCGGCCTCGTCGCGATGCTGGCGCGCGATTTTCAGCCGCTCCGCCACGCGTTGCAAATTCTCGATCAGCCCCAATCGCAGCATAATGGGAATGGCCCAAAGCTCGCCCAGTTTCAAGGGATGCACCGTTTGGTAGGATTTGATAAAGGCGCTGAGCGACTCCACATCAACCTGCGCATCCACGTGAGAGATCAACTCCAGCACGATATCGTAAACCCTGGGAAGGCGGGCCGATGATCCGTCCAGCAGCCGGGGCAACTCCCGACTGTAGCTCTTCGGCAGATGCCGGCGGGCCAGTTGAATCTGCTCTTCGATCAGATAAAAATTATCCAGCAGCCACTCCGCCGCATGCGTGATCCGGCGCGTCTCATCAACCGCCAGCGTTTCCCGATTGAAGGCCCGCAGGCTCTTTTCATTCTCATCCAGACAAGCCAGCAGGCGGTTTGATCCCGGCTTGATGAAGACTTTATGGCTCTCCGCCAGCTTCTTCGCGTGGTGGATCAGCTGGTCGAGACTGAACAGTTCACTCCGCAGCGGGAGATCGTTTTCACGAGGAATTTGCCACGCCTTTTTGGTTCTCCAGGATTGAAAGCGTGACAGCACTATCCCAATGCTGTTCCACTGCTGTCAGACTTACAATCTCAATCCCCCCCTGTGAGGAGGGAGAGGTTGCTGCTTCGGCGCAGGATTTGCTCCCACGAGGGCCGCAGCACCGATCTAGTGACAACTGCGACTTGCCCGCTAAATTATTGCGCTCTTTTCAGTAACCATCGAAAAGATTTACAAAGGGTCCCTGATGCCGACTTTCCGAGGTCAAGCGGAGTTTAATCCGGCGCTGCGCCTCGTCCTCGCACCGCGCCGCGCAGGCTTCGCTGAGTATTCACTCTCGAACTCCTGCCACGGGCGGCGACGGGGATTTTGAATCGACCGGGCGTTAGTTGTATTTGACCGAGCAGCCGTAGGCTTCGGTTTTCGGAGTTGAGACGGGTTTGCCCGCAAGAACCTCTTCGACGGCAGCGGCGACGTGGTTTTTTGCACCGGCAATGTCGGCCGAGTCAGAGGATTTTTTGTCGTCGATGGCACCGTGGTAAACCAGAACGCCCTTCGGATCGATCACATACATTTCGGGCGTGCGCTTGGCAGCGTAAAGTTTTCCAACCGTGCCGTCTTCATCAAGGAGGTAAGCGGTCGCACTGGAGCCGACCTCGGTGCACTTCTTGTCGGCGTCCGCTCCGGACATGTTTCCCTGTTTGCCGGGAGCGGAGGAGCAGATCGAGAGCCAGACGACGCCTTTGGCGGTGGCGTCTTTCTGGAGCTTCTGCATGTTGCCGCCGGAGTAGTGTTTGACGACGAAGGGACACTCGTGGTTGACCCATTCGAGGACGACGGTTTTGCCCTTAAAGTCGGTCAGCGAGTGTTCC
>Ga0163144_10003818_pt1 | contig 34326 bp, 33 predicted proteins | sample OliLak19BULKMAT1_FD_123175 | JGI IMG/M metagenome (GOLD analysis project Ga0163144, IMG submission 123175) | Freshwater microbial mat bacterial communities from Lake Vanda, McMurdo Dry Valleys, Antarctica - Oligotrophic Lake LV.19.BULKMAT1 | ecosystem: Environmental > Aquatic > Freshwater >...
AAGAGGCGGCTGGCGACGGGATGCTGGCGGGAGAGCTTGTGGCTCCTGAGAAAACCGCTTCAGTTTCAATTCCTCCCGATTTCAGCCTCACCTACATGGCGCCGGTCTTTCCAACCCTTCCGGCCATGCCGCCGATACCAGAGCCAATGGTCGAGTCACCGGAAACCGCTGAGTCCATCATGGGAATCGGGGAGCCAGTCGAGCCGATGGGGGATTCGATCGAGCGGCAGGATTCGAAAGGGATGATGGCGCAATTGATTCCATACCGAACTGAAGGGAAGCCTTCCAAGGTGGAGCCTGCCCCGTCTTCCCCGGAAAACGTGGAAGAGGAGGTGCCAGCCCCAAGCCCTGTTCCCCGTGGCGATTCCAAGGAGCCCCCGGCAAAAATGGTTCCACCTCAACCGGCAATTTTTGGCGAGGCGTCCGAGGAATTTGATGGAAACCTCGTAAATCCGCCGATTTCTCCTAGTGGCAAGGGGGCTGCTATACAGGAACAGACAATGAAAACGTTCGAGGGAAAAAACAAATTTGCCGGGTCGGCGCTGCAAAAATTGCCGAGTCTGGCTCCGAGGAGTGAGTTCTCTTCTACGGGTGTCGAGGAGCCGACTCAATCGGTGGGAATAACCTCTGAACGGGCCAACGATATGACCCGGAATGCCCTGGTCGCAGATTGGGTCTCCCAACCCGCCGCCATCGACACGGAGCGGACGTCGAAATTGGGCGAGGTTCCGCCCGCCAATTCCGCAGCCGACCAGGTGGAGCGTTTGGGCGCGTTGATCAGCCGCCAGACCATGACGTTTCGTCAAACGGGGGCAACCCAACTGGGTGTTTCGCTCAAGCTCGACGCGCAGACGCAGATTTTTCTGGACCTGACCCGGCATGCCGGAGTGATTCAGGTTTCGATCCGTTGCGAACGCGGCGACTTGCCCGGGCTGGAGAATCACTGGGGTGAACTTCAGGAATCCCTGGCTCGACAGAATGTGCAGCTATTGCCCATCGCCCAATCCAATTCCTCCAACCACTCCACTTTCGGTTCGACGACGAACCAATCGTCGCAAAACTTCGCGCAAGCGCGGCAGGAACAAAATCGCGAGCCACAGCTTGCTGACTTGCCGGATGAACGCTCTTTTGTTGAACCCCGCGCTCGCGCAAACTTTTCCGTTCAAACCGCAGAGAAAACCCTGAAGCCTCAAGGATGGGAATCCTGGGCCTGAAATTATGCCAACGATAAACGCCCTCAGCTCGACCGCAGCAAACCCCGGCTCCACGCTGGATCGCATTCCGATCCAAACCCTGGGGCAGGATGATTTTCTCAAGCTTCTCGTCGCGCAGATGGCGGCGCAGGATCCGTTGAACCCGCAGAAGGATACCGATTTCATCGCGCAGATGGCTTCTTTCAGCACGCTTGAGCAATCGAAGACGATGCAGTCGGACCTGGCTGGCATCCGGTCTGACCAGCAGGTGTTGCAAGCCAACTCGCTCCTGGGTCGCACCGTTATTCTTCAAGGCTCGGATGAAAATCCAATCAGCGGTTTGGTCACGGCCATTCAAATGGAGGGCGGCGCGCCGAGAATCGTCGTGAATGGCCAGGCCCACGACCTCAGAACCTTGTCGGCCATTTTGCCGACCGTCATCACAAACAACTAACAAATACTACTATGCTTCGTTCTCTAAATTCAGGAATCAGCGGCCTGCAAAACTTCCAGCAGGAGATGGATGTCATCGGCAATAACATCGCCAACGTCAACACCACCGGATTCAAAGCCGGCCGCGTCGAGTTCGCGGATTCGTTCAACGAAACGTTGCGCATCTCCAGCAGCGGAACCTCGGGCAGCAGCAGCACTCCGGCGATGCAAATCGGCTCGGGCGTAGGCACGGCCAGCATCAAGAATCTCTTTACGCAGGGCGCAGTCTCCTCCACCGGCAACCAGACCGACCTGGCTGTATCCGGGGACGGGTTCTTCATGGTCCGTGACACCCTGGAAAACCGCGACTTTGCCACCCGTTCCGGCGATTTTCGGTTGGATGGCAATGGCTACCTGATTACCAACCAGGGGCAACGCGTCCAGGGCTTTTCCGATACCGGTCTGGCCACCCGCGGCGATATCCAGATTGATTTGGCGGGCATGCCCGCTACGTCCGATCCTGCTGCGAGCATCGTTTCTTATACGATCAACGGGGAGGGGAAGGTCAACATCAATCTTTCCGACGGCACGGCCTTCGTTCGCGGGCAGGTTTTGCTCCAGAATTTTCGCGACCCGCAGGCTCTGGTCAAGGAAGGAAACAATCTCTATTCGGGCGTCGCGTCGGCTGGCCCATTGTCGGCGACCGCCTCGCCCGGGACCAATGGGCTGGGTAAAATTCAGTCCGGCGCATTGGAGCTCTCCAACGTGGATCTGGCCAACGAATTTACCAGCCTGATCACCACCCAGAGGGCCTTTCAGGCCAACGCCAAGATCATTACCACCAGCGACGAGATGTTGCAGGAGTTAGTGAACCTCAAACGATAATCTTATGGCTGACACTTTGGAAAAACCTAGCGGCGCAGCGCAGGTCGAAGGCGCGCCGGTGGCCGCGGTGCCGGCCGGCGGAATCAAATCCTGGATGCCGTTGATCGTGACCGTGATCACGATGCCGCTTCTGGCCTTTGCCACGGCGCGGTTTGTCATTTTGCCCAAGCTCCAGCATTCGATGGGAAATTCGGAAGCCGGCGGAGAAGCGACTGCGGAACACGGCGCGGAAGTGGAAAAGAAAGGCTCTAAATTGAAGTTTACGGTGCCGCTGACCAAAATGCTGGTGAATATTTCGGGCACGATGGGGACGCGCTATCTGTTGACGAGCGTCACGTTGGTCAGCAGTAATTCGGATTTGAAAACCAAGGTGGAAGAAAACAAGGATCAGCTCATGGATCTGGCGACCGGCACGCTGAGCAGCAAGACGATCTCTGATTTGGAAAAACCGGGCGCGCGCAATGTCATCCGCGCTGAATTGCTCACCGTCCTGAATACCGCCCTGGGCGGCTCGCTGATCCAGGAAATCTATATCACCGAGCTGGCCATCCAATAAACTTCGCAAGATGAGCTCCGATCACAACCCGCAGGAAGCTAATGACCTGGAGGCCGCGCCTCCTTCCGGGGAACCGATCCCGGCCGAGCCGGAAATCTCCGGCGCTCCCGCTCCATCCATCCAGCAGGAGCCGGCGCCTTCCGTTCACAAGCCGCATGATTTCCAGGCGCCCACTTTGCTCTCGCCGCGCGATCTGTTTAAGTTGCGGGCACACCAGGAGGAATTCGTGGCCGCATTGGAAGCGCGCCTGTCGCTTTTCCTTCGCCTCGACCTGTCGCTCAAGCTGGCCAACCTTCAAACCGTCCCCTGCAAAACCTGGATGGCAGGCTGGGCCAAACCCTCGTGCCTGACTTTGTTCAAATTGGAACCGCTCCGCGGGGTGTGCGTGCTCGAGATCCCGCCAAACCTGGCTTTGGGACTCGTTGATCGTTTGCTGGGCGGACCCGGTCAGGCTCCGGAGAGTATCGGCGAGATCAGCGAAATCGAACGCGCTCTCCTGGAGCAGATCGTGCAAATCGTCCTCGGCGAATGGTCCCGTAACTGGTCCAAAGTAAAGGAACTCAAACCGGTGTTGCTTGGCTATGAGTCGGACGGAAAATTCATCCAGATCGCGCCAGATTTAACCCTGCTGGTGCTCGCGGTCGAGATCCGGCGCGGCGAAAGCACCGAAAGCTTTCAAATTGGGATTCCTTTCATCGGGCTGGCACCATTGATTGCGGAAATCTCCGGCGGAACCGACCTCAACCCCGAGCCGGACGCGCCCGTCCCGGCCAACGCAGCTGTGCAATGGAACGCCTGTTTTGACGAGGTTCCTGTTCCAGTCACCGTGGAATGCCATGGCCTGGAATTGACGGCGCGCGCGATATTGAACCTCAAAGTGGGGGATCTTTTACCCTTGGACTCGCTGGCTGAAGGCCGGGTCAAGCTCCGTGTTGGCGACGCGAATAAGTTTAACGCACACCTGGGGACGGTCGATCAGCGATTGGCCGCGCAAATAACGGCAGCAAGCAATTCTTAATTTTCTTTATGGAAGCCACTCAAAAATCTCCTGTAAACCTGGACCTGCTGCTGGACGTGAAAGTCCAACTGACCGTGGAACTGGGCACCTGCCAGATGCCGATGCGCGAAGTGCTGCAGCTCAATGTCGGGTCGGTCGTAAAACTCGACCAGGCGGCGCAAGCACCGGTGGTATTATTCGTGAACCAGAAAAAAATCGCTCGCGGCGAAGTGGTGGTTTCCGAGGATCGTTACGCGATCAAGATCACGGAATTGTTCGGCGTCAATTCATGAGCGCAACGCTTTCAAACCCGGAGACGGGCAGGGCGAGGATTCTCCCAACCGAAAGTTCGCGTTTTGAACCCCTGAACTCACTTGTTGGAGCGCCGGTCTGTGACCGGCTTTTGACGCTCGCAAACCCGAAAGCCGGCTGCAAGCCGGCGCTCCGGTTCATGGGGAGGGGACGTGTCAAAAGCATGCTATCTCAGGGCGCGTATCCGCTTTTCTTCTTCACCGCAGGGCTCGTTTTATTGTCCGCCTGCTCGGCGTCGGCACTCGTAGTGACCAACGCGCCGGTAGCGGCACCCAGCCTGCCGGATGCTGGCGGGTCCGTCATTCGGGTCTTTGGCGCCTTGATATTTGTCATCGCGCTTTTTCTGGGCGGCGTCTGGTTATTCCGCAATTGGAAGCAGCTCTCGATCAAGCGAAGCGGGATCGTCCCCAAGCTCAACGTTCTTGAAGTCAAATCCCTCGGGCAACGCCAGGCTGTTTACGTGGTCGGCTACCAGCAGCAACGGATGCTGCTGGGATCTTCGCCGACCGGCATCACGTTGCTGAGCCATTTGCCTCCTGCCGACGAAAATGAACCGGTCGTCGCGCCGTCCACCGGGAAGATGAGTTTCGTGGACGCCCTCCAACAGGTCATTAGCAGCAGGAAACCGTGATGACTATTCCTGGCTCAACTCGTGTCCGCGGGCTGGCGGCGCTCGGCGCGTTGATCCTTTTCTTTCTTGGCGCGACCAGCATTCAGGCCCAGACCAATGTGGGGTTTAATTTAAACGTCGGCCTGAACGGACTGAATCAAGCCCCGGACGTGGATAACGCGATCAAGGTTCTGGCCGTCATCACGCTGTTGACGCTGGCGCCCTCGATCATTCTGTTGATGACCTGTTTCACCCGCATTGTCATTGTCTTGTCTTTCGTGCGGTCAGCCCTTTCCGTCCAGGGGACGCCTTCCAACCAGATCATCATCGGCCTTTCGCTCTTCCTGACCTTTTTCATCATGGCTCCGGTTTGGGAGAAAATTGACACCGCCGCGCTCCAGCCCTATCGGGAAAAACAGATCACGAGCGAGGAGGCGTTGGAGCGTGCGACTGTGCCGATCCGCGCGTTCATGCTGAATCAAACCCGGCCCAAGGACGTGGAGCTTTTCGTGGCGCTGGCCAAGCTTGCGCCCACCCCGGCCGATCAGTTGCCGCTGAAGATCGTTATCCCCAGCTTCATCATGAGCGAGCTCCGCACCGCTTTCCAAATGGGTTTTCTCATTTTCATCCCATTCATCCTGATCGACCTGGTGGTGGCGACGGTTCTGATGAGCATGGGGATGATGATGATGCCCCCCATGACGATTTCCCTGCCATTGAAGATTTTGCTGTTTGTATTGATCGACGGCTGGAACCTGATTGTCACGTCCGTTGTGAAAAGTTTTGGAGCTTGATATGAACCCTGAATTCGCCACTGAAATTCTCAAAACCCTCATGATGCAGGCCGTCTCGGTCGCCTCGCCCATTCTTCTCACCGCCATGGTGATTGGGCTGAGCGTAAGTTTGTTTCAATCGGTCACCTCGATCCAGGAGCAAACCTTGACCTTTGTGCCCAAGGCTCTGGCCATCGTCGGGATGATTATTGTGATCATGCCCTGGATGCTGAGAACGCTGGTGGAATTTTCCACATCGGTCATCCAGAAGATTCCGCAAATGGCGCTCTGACGAGCGCGACCCGGGCTGAACTGGCACGGAGAACCTGCTCGTGATAAATGATCTGACCAACTGGATGATGGTGTTCCTGCGCGTGAGCGCGATGTTGACGGTTTTCCCGATTTTTTCCGCGCGAAATTTTCCCATCCAATTGCGCCTGGGCCTGGGCGCGCTCATGGCGGTGCTGATCGGTTCGACGCTGCCGCCGGTGGCGGTCCCGGGGGATTTGTTGGGCTCGATTGGTTTGATGGCCATTGAGGTGGGTGTCGGACTGGTCTTTGGGTTCGCCAGCCGCATGATTTTTTTCGCCTTGGAAATGGCGGGGGGAATCATCGGAACGGAGATCGGCCTGTCCCTTCCGCCGAGTATCAACCCGCTGAGTGAAGGTCAAGTCACGGCGCCTGGAACAATTCTTTTTTATCTGGCGGCCATGCTCTGGCTGAGCCTGGACATGCATCACTGGATGCTGGTCGGTTTTCAAAAGACCTATCTTTATCTCCCGGTCGGTGGTGCGCATCTGGCTCAGGCCTCGTTGCTGGATATGCTGGGTCGCACCAGCGGGACGTTTCTGATCGCCCTCCAATTGACCGCGCCGATCATGGCCGTGTCGTTTATCGTTTCGCTCGTCTTTGCGGTGCTGGGCCGGGCTGTGCCGCAGATGAACGTCTTTACCGAAAGCTTCGTCATCCGGACGCTTTCGGGTTTGACGGTGTTTGGTTTGACGATGCAATTGATGGCGCAACACATCACCAATTATCTTGGCCGTTTGCCCGAGGACATGCTGCGCATCGCGCAACTGATGGCACAGAATTAGCAGTGCCAGCGGAATGAGCGAGTCCGCCGGAGAAAAGACAGAGCAGGCAACACCCAAACGGCTGCAGGAATCCCAGGACAAGGGGAAATTCCCCCGCAGCGCAGAGGTGCAAACGGTGTTTGTGCTCGGGGCCGCGCTGATGGCTTTGTCTTTTTCGGGAAAGGAAATCTGGCACCTCCTGGGCGCGTCCCAGGTTTCCGTTCTCGGCCACCTGCACGACACCCCGATTACCCTGAGCACAATTCAAGGTTATGCCATCAAAAGTGCTTTGTTATTTGGCAGTTGCGTCTGGCCGATTTTTGCGGCGACCATGCTTGGGGGGCTCCTGGCGGGGGGGATTCAAACCCGTTTTCGCACCGCGCCGGAGGCTTTGGGTTTCCATTGGGAACGATTGAATCCGGTCGAAGGATTCAAGCGCACCTTCTCAATGCGTGCGGCCGTGCCGACCGGTCTGGCCATGATAAAGCTCTCGCTCGTCATCGGTTTATCCTACGGGGTGATCAAGAGCGTGCTTCAGGATCCGATATTTTATACCTCGGTGGATGTGGCAAGAATTGCCGCCTTCCTGGCAGAATCTTCCGTCAAAATCATTTTGCGGGTCGGGATGGCGTTGATGGTTCTGGCGGCTGCCGATTACGGCTATCAGATTTGGAAGAGCAGCAAAGACCTGATGATGACGAAGCAGGAGGTCAAAGATGAAAGCAAAAGCTCCGAAGGCGATCCGCAGGTCAAATCCCAGCAGCGCCGCCGTCGCCAGGCCAAAACCAAGCGCAAAATGCTTCAGGATGTTCCTACGGCCGACGTGATTCTCGTCAACCCAACCCATATCGCCATTGCTTTGCGTTACGACCGGAAAACGATGAAAGCGCCAAAAATCGTAGCCAAAGGCATCCGGATGAACGCCCAGAAGATCCGTGAAATCGCGGAGCAACACAAGGTGCCCATCGTCGAAAACATCCCGTTGGCCCGGTTGATGTTCAAGTACGGGCGGGTAGGTGGCGAGGTTCCTGCTGAGCTCTATGCCGCAGTGGCCGAAGTGCTGGCGTGGGTTTACCGCGTCAATGCGTATCGCTATTACCGCGAGCAGGCTGCGTAACGAATCCCGAAGAGCCCATGACATCGATAACAGGCGCTAAATCGAAGCTGGAAAGTTTCCTGAAAAACGGGGATCTTTTGGTCGTCGGTGGATTGTTCGGCACGATCCTGCTGATGATCCTGCCGGTCTCCCCGCTTTTGCTCGATGCGTTGCTGGCACTGAGCATCGCCTTGTCCCTGCTGATCCTCCTTTCGATCCTCTATGTGAAGGAAGCAGCGGACTTTACCGGGTTCCCGACGATGCTTCTGTTGATCACGCTCTTCCGGCTCGCCCTGAACATCGCCTCCACGCGCCTCATTCTGCTCGACGGTTACGCCGGGCATATCATCGAGGCGTTTGGAAACTTTGTCGTGCGCGGCAATTACGTGGTCGGTCTCGTTATATTTTTCATCCTCGTCCTGATCAATTTCATCGTCATCACCAAAGGCGCCGGACGTATCGCCGAAGTCGCCGCCCGCTTCACCCTCGACGCCATGCCGGGAAAGCAAATGGCGATCGATGCCGAACTCAATGCCGGGATCATCAACGAGGAACAGGCTCGCACCCGCCGCCGCAAGGTCGAGCAGGAAGCCGATTTTTACGGAGCGATGGACGGCGCGAGCAAGTTTGTTCGCGGCGACGCCATTGCGGCGATCTTGATCACGCTGATCAACGTCCTGGGCGGATTCGGCATTGGGATCATGCAAAAGGGGATGAGCGTGGCCGAATCCCTGGAGCGTTTCACCTTGCTCTCCATCGGCGACGGTTTGGTCTCGCAAATCCCCGCCCTCATTACATCCACCGCGGCTGGTATTCTCGTTACACGCGCCGCAGCCAAGGAAGATTTGGGCAAGGAACTGGCCAAACAATTGTTGTCCTATCCCAAGGTGATGGGAATTCTGACGCTGATGCTGGGGGTCTTCGCCATGGTGCCGGGTTTGCCCATGATGCCCTTTCTGATTCTCGCCTCGATGACCGGGTTGCTCACCTTTCATCTGCGAGCCCAACCTCATCTCGCCTCCGGCGGGCCGGCGCCTGCCGTCGGCACGCCGGACGCCGCGGCTGCGGGTGGTTCCGCCGCCAAGCCGGGAACCGCCGCTGGCAGCGACAAATTGGAATCGCTCCTGAACATCGACGCCCTGCAAATCGAACTGGGCTACGGACTGATCAGCCTCGCCGACATGCGGAAGGGGGGCGACCTGTTGGAACGAGTCACGGGTGTGCGCAAGACCTTCGTGCAGGAGATGGGGGTCATCGTCCCGCCGATTCGTTTGAAGGATAATTTGCAATTGGAAGCCAATCAGTACCGCTTCCTGCTGAAGGGAAATGTCATTGCCCATGGCGAGCTGGCGCCGGGCCATTGGCTGGCCATGAACGCCACGAACAGCAAAACCGTTTTGCGCGGCATGCCCACTGTGGAACCGGTCTTCAAACTGCCCGCCACCTGGGTCACCGACGTGGAACGCAAAAACGCCGAGGCCAGCGGTTACACGGTGGTGGATGCGGCGTCCGTCCTCGTCACCCACCTTTCCGAAACGGTCAAGCGCAACTGCCACGAGATCTTGAGCCGGCAGGATGTCCAGGCTTTGCTCGACAACCTGAAGGAAACTCACCCGACGGTTGTGACCGAGTTGATTCCGGCGCACCTCAACGTCGGCCAGGTGCAGCGCATTCTCCAGAATTTGCTCGCCGAGGGAATCTCCATTCGTAACCTGGCGGGCATCCTGGAAAAAGTGAGCGATCACGCCGGGGTCACCAAGAATCCCGACGAACTTTCCGAACATGCCCGCCGCGCCCTCGGCGCCCAGATCATCAAGCCTTACCAATCGGAAAACGGCGGCCTGCACGCCATCACTCTCGATCCGAAACTCGAACAGCAAATCGCCCTGGGGGTCCGCCAATCGCAAACGGAAATCAGTCTGATGATGGAACCCAAGCTGGCCCGACACGTGGTGGATTCGCTCTCGCAGCGAATTCAACAGTTGCTCTCCATCGGCCAGCCGCCCGTCATCATGTGCGCGCCCCATGTGCGCCTGGCGTTCCGGCGCTTTTTCGAAACGACCTTCTCCGACTTGATCGTTCTCTCCTACGGAGAGGTTCCTTCCCGCGTCGAAATTCAAAGCGCCGGAATCATTCCGTGCCCGGAATAAGCCGTTTCATTCATGAGCCAGCCCACACCTTTCATTGCGGCCTCCGCGGACGAAGCCCTTGAGCAGATTCGTGCCAGGCTCGGGCCGGAAGCAGTCGTCCTCAATGTGCGCCCGCTCCCGGCCAACGGCCTGGCTCGACTCTGGCAAAAACCGTTAATCGAGGTTCTGGCTTACGTGCCCGAAACCGTCGTGGAAGAGGCACCACGGGTCTCGGCTGCGCTGGCGGAATTCCGCCAGCAGCTCAACGAAATCCGGGAGCAATTCAAGCAACAGCCGACCCTCGACAGACCGGTGACTCCGGCGTTTGAACCCCCGGCGGTCGAAGCGGAATGCGAATCCAACACGCCCGACATCGAGGAGGGACATTGGCGGGTGGGCACTCTTTTGCAAAAGACCGGCCTGCGGGCGTTGCACGCTCAGGCGATTGTGGACGAATTGCAGGCGCTGCACGGGGAGATTGCTCCGGTCAGCCTGGAGAAGGAGATCAAGCTTGCGCGCGCCCTGCTCAGTAAAAAATGGAATGAGCCGTCGCCCATCGTGCCGGGGTCGCGCCACGTTTTGGTGGGTCCGTCCGGTTCAGGCAAGACCACATCGCTCTGCAAATGGCTGACCCAGTCTGTCCTGGTGGAAGGCCGTTCCGCCCGCGTTTGGCGTCTGGACGGCGCGGCCGCCAACATGGCGGAATCGCTCAGCGTTTATTGCGAGATTCTGGGTGCCCGGCTGGAACGCCTTTGGAGAGCGGACGAGCCGATGACCGAAGACATCGGGTTCCTTGATTTGCCCGGAGTGGATTGGAAAAATCCGGGAGCCATTGCGGAATTAGGCGAGCAACTGCGCGAGCTGGATTCGCCCAACGTGCATCTGGTCTTGAACGGCGCGTACGACATCACCGTCCTGCTGGCGCAGCTTCGGGCTTATGCAGCTTTGCCCATCGCCGACTTGATTATCACCCATCTGGACGAAGAATCGCGCTGGGGGAAAATCTGGAATCTCACCTTGGGTTCAAATCTTCCCGTTCGTTACCTCGGCACCGGGCAAAATATACCGGGTGATTTTTGCGCCGCGACCGCCGGAACGTTATTAGACCGTAGTTTCCTCGTAAACAGGGCTCCGGCGTTGTGCGAAGGGATTTTTAAACAGGCTGGCAGATCAACTGCTATGTGATCTCGGCGAACTTGTTATGAAGACTTTATTGCTCATCGGCGGGATACTGGGTTTTGGAATCGGCCTCGGCTTTAGCTGGGCGCGGGAGAGCGCGTGGCCGACCTCCTTCTGGCACGCCTGCGTCTGCGCCTACATTGCCGGATTCCTCATGAAATGGTGGGGGCGCGCGTGGCAGAAAAACCTGGAACAAGCTTTGCACCAGGCCCAAGGAATCGCCTCCGAAGGAAATGCCCCGGGGCTCTCAACCCTTAAGAAATCATGATCACCGGGAACCTCACTGTTGATTCCGTCTCGCCCGTGACCAGCCTGGACGGGTTTGAGCAACCTTCCCCGGCAGTGGACGCCGCAGTCCGTGGTGCTGGCGGTTCTGGCCAAAGCTTTGCCCGAACCCGTGCTTCGCAGCAGGAACTCTGGCATCGCTATTCCAATTCCGGTCATGGGAGCACGCTGGAGAACAATTTGGTGGAACAGTACCTGCCGCTGGTCAAGACCATCGTGGGCCGCCTGGCCATCAGTTTGCCATCCCACGTCAGCGGTGACGATCTCTACAGCGCGGGACTGGTCGGCTTGCTGAACGCCTTGCGGCGGTTCGATTCTTCCAGCGGATCGAGCTTCGAGAGCTATGCGCGCGTGCGGATTCGTGGCGCGATTTTCGACGAGTTGCGCCGAATTGATTGGGTGCCGCGTTCGGTGCATGGCAAGGCCAAAAAGGTCGAGAAGGCGATGCAGGTTTTCACACAACGCACTGGCCAGATCCCCACCGACGAGGAGATGGGCAAGGAATTGAACCTGACCCCTGAGGGCTACCAGGAGTTGTTGGACGAAATTCGCCCAATCACGTATGTCTGCCTGGATTGCGTTCAGGGGGACGACGATCAAAACGCGGATTCCCATGAATTCATTGCGGATGACTCGCAGGTAGATCCTGGCATCGGGGCCTCTGTTCGGGAAATGGCCGGGTTGATTGCCGACCGCCTCAAGCAGTTGCCGGAGATGCAACGAAAGGTCTTGGCGCTCTATTATTTTGAAGATCTGCGCCTGCGCGAAATCGCGGAGGCGTTTGGCGTGACGGAATCGCGCATCTGCCAGGTCCACGCCCAGGCCATTCTGGCCATCAAGGCCCTTTTAATCGAGCAGGACCCCGAGGCTTTCAACCACTCAATGAGCTGACGCATGATCGTAATTATAGGAGCACTTATTGTATTGGGATCCGTGTTGGGCGGATTCATGATGGCGGGTGGAAAGGTCGCCTCGTTGATGCATTTATCCGAGTTCGTCATCATCGGCGGAGCAGCGGTGGGCGCGATGGTGGTCATGTCGCCCAAGAAAGTTTTGATGGATTTGTTCAGGGACATGCTGGCCACGCTGAAAGGTTCGCCCTACAACAAGGCCTCCTACGACGAATTGTTCAAAGCCCTCTACGAATTGTTCATGCTCGGGCGGCGCAGCGGGATGGTCGCCCTCGAGGAACATGTCACCAGCCCGGATACGAGCACCATCTTCAGCAAGTATCCGACGTTCCAGAAGAATCATCACGCCGTGGAATTTCTCTGCAACGGATTGCGCCCGATCATCGATGGAAAAATCAAGCCCGACCAGCTCAAGTTGCTATTGGATATCGAGCTCGAAGCCATGGAGGCCGAGCACGAAAAACCGATCAGCGTCTTGAGCAAAGCGGCCGACGCCATGCCGGGGTTCGGAATTGTGGCCGCCGTGTTGGGCATCGTCATCACCATGGCCTCCATCGCCGGCCCGATTGAGGAAATCGGCGAGAAGGTCGCTGCCGCGCTGGTGGGAACGTTCCTCGGGATTTTCATCTCCTACGGTTTCATGAACCCACTGGCCGTGAACATGGAGTTCATTTCCATGGCGACCCACAGTTACATGCGGTGCATCGCCTCGTCGGTCATCGGTTTTGCCAACGGCATGTCTCCGGTCATGGCGGTGGAAGTGGCCCGGCGCGGTTTGGGCAGTGACCTTAAACCCAGCGCCGATGGCCTGGAGTCCATGTTGAAGGCGCTCAACCAGGCCAAATAAAACCCGGCGGACGTTTCATCATCCAAAGAGAATGAGCAAAAAGAAAGGTCATCACGGCGGAGCCTGGAAGGTGGCTTACGCGGATTTCGTCACGGCGATGATGGCGCTCTTCATGGTTCTATGGCTCACCTCCCAGGACCAGAAAATCAAGGAGGCGGTCGAGCGCGCCTTCCGCAACCCGTTCTCCTCCGTGACGAAGGAGTCGGTTGGCATCATCCCCAGCCAAGAGATGCAGGTGATCCAAAACAGCTCCGGGAATTTCGATTCCGCCTCGGCCGTCGAGCTGATGATGCTCCGCCGCCTGAACCAGGATTTGACCCAGTCTTTGAAAGGCGACGCTGAAGAACCGGAGCAGAGCCCGGTCAAGCTCGACATCACCCCCGAAGGCTTGCGGATTAATGTCTTTGATCGCTCCAATAAACCAGTTTTCGAATCACAAACCACCAAGCTGACTTCTTACGGGGACTGGATTTTTTCGACGCTCGCCTGGGAGATTTCCCGCTACAAGACCTTCTCGGTCGAACTCGAAGGGCACACGGAAGCCGGTACTCCGCCGCCTCGTCCCGACTACGGCGACTGGGAGTTGTCCGCCGACCGCGCTACTGCTGTCCGCCGCAAATTGATCGAGCACGGCGTGAACACCAGTCAAATCCGGAAGGTCGCTGGCTTTGGCGGAACCACGCCGATGCCGGATCAGGATCCCGTCAGCGAAATCAACCGGCGCGTCACGGTGTTGCTCAATATCAAGCCGGCCAGCTCCTCGCTCTAAACGCCATGTCACAAACCTTTGTTCCGTTCGCCCCGGCTTCGTCCGCCCATCCGGGCGTCTTTACGCCTTTCAACGGTCGCGTCGCGAGCACCAGGCTCACGGTCGGCAAGACGGCTCCGGCTTCAGGAGCCCCGGTGACGGCAGCCGCCGCGTCCCACGAGAATTGTTCCGAGCCTGTCCTGACCCTCACGCGCGATGGGGAGCGAGTAACCGCCATTCATATCAGTTGCCCCTGCGGCCAGGTCATCGAGATGAAATGTAGCTATTGACCACGCTCGGAGTTTTTCAACCGCTGGCCAGGATGTCGGCGGGCCAACGTTCGCTTTTATTCGTTTCCGCTTCGTTCGACTTTCCCAACCGGTTCCCGCTTGGTTACACGCACCAGAACTGAGGACGGGAACTTTTCGCGACCCGCTCGTTCGTCGTGTTCCATCTGGATGCGGTTTTCCCCTTCCAGGACGGTTGCAGGCGGTTCGCGGTCGTCATAGTCACTGGCCGGAGCGGGACCGGCGGCGCGGCAATATTCGCCGCATCACCCCGGAACCTTTTGCCCGTTGAGGTTGTGAGAAATCCTAAAAACCCTGTTAAATCAAGGGTTTTATGCCGTGGCACATACACTGCTAAACCTCTCAGCTATGAACGTGAGTCTTTTTCAGGCCGCCGCTGCGATGAACACAAACAGCCGTTGGCAGGATGTCATTTCCCAAAACCTCGCCTCGAGTTCCATCCCCGGTTTCAAGAAGAACGAGCTCTCCATCGCCGCCGTCAGGGCGGGGCTGATGCCGACTGAAGGGTTGGGCGCGAGCGGCGCACCCAAGTATTTCACGCTTCCGCAATCCAGCGTCGAGACCAATTTCAGTCCGGGCGAAATTAGATTCACCGGCAGCAAGAACGATGTCGCCATCGAAGGGACCGGGTTCTTCGGGGTAAGTCTGCCCGACGGATCGACGGCCTACACGCGGGACGGGGAGTTTCACATCAACGCGCAAAGCCAATTGATAACCAAGCAGGGTTATGCGGTTCTCGGGGAGAGCGGGCCGATTCAGTTGGACCCGAACAATTCTGCGCCCTTTTCAATTTCCACCACCGGCGAAGTCAGCCAGGGCGCCGAGTTGAAGGGCAAATTGCGTGTGAGCGATTTCGAGAAGCCTGAGCTGCTGACACAGATCAGCGGCGGATATTTTCTGCCGGGCGACCCGACGGCCATTGGCCAGCCGAGTTCGGCCACCTTGCGCCAGGGTTACCTTGAGGCCTCCAACACCTCGGTGGTGGGCGAAATGGCCAACCTCATGACCGCGATGCGAACGTTTGAAGCCAACCAGCGGATCATTCAAATGCAGGACGAGCGCATGGCCAAGACGATCGGCGAACTCGGCAACCCGAATTAATCTATGTTACGCGCACTCTATTCTTCCGCCGCAGGCATGGAATCCCAGCAGCTCAACCTGGACGTGATTTCCAACAACCTGGCCAACGTCAACACCGGAGGATTCAAGAAAAGCAAGATCGAGTTCCAGGACATGCTTTACCAGACCACCCGCGCCGCCGGTTCCGAACAGGGCGGGGGAAACCAATTGCCCACCGGCTTGCAAATCGGCCATGGCTCCCGCGCCGTCGCCACCTCGAAGGTCTTTACCCAGGGCGAACTGACCCAGACCGGGGAACGGCTGGATGTTGCCATTCAGGGCGACGGTTTTTTTGAGGTGCAGTTGCCGGACGGGACTCGCGCCTACACGCGGGATGGCGCGTTGAAAACCGCCTCCGATGGCCGCGTCACCACCAGCGATGGCTTAGTGGTGCAAAGCGGCTTTCAACCGATTCCGTCCGGCACCACGTCCGTGAGCATCTCGACCAACGGCGAAGTGACCACCAACGGCGCCAACGGCACGCAGAATTTTAAACTTCAGTTGATCCGATTCGCCAATCCTGCGGGGCTGGAAAGCATGGGACGCAATCTCTATCGCGAGACCGCCGCGTCCGGCACGCCGGAGACCGGCAGTGCGGACGAGAATGGTTTTGGCAGCTTTCAGCAGGGCTTTCTCGAAATGTCGAACGTGAAAGTCGTTGAGGAAATGGTCCGCATGATCATTGCCCAACGCGCTTACGAAGTGAACTCCAAAGCCGTCCAGGCCGCCGATGAAATGATGCAACAAAGTAACAACCTACGCCGCTAATGAACCCTGAAACCACCCAACACAACCCAACACTGGCTCCAGTGCCATCACCTTCCCGAAACCTCTTCAATCTCGCTCGCCAGCTTGCGCGCGGCGTCGGGGTCAGTTGCTCGAAATCCGCAGCGGCCCGAGCGCTCCTCGGCCTCGGCTTGCTCGCCGCTCCAGCGGACGGATTTTCCTCAGAGGATTCACAGCCGTGGGAGCTGCGTCCCGAAGTGCAGGTGGAAAGCGGCGGTATTTACCTGGACCAGCTTGTCGCCCCGCAACTGGCCTCCAGTCTCCCGCAGGTCCGGCTCGCCGCCTCGCCGGCCCTTGGGCAGAGCGTCTCGATCACTCGGGACCAAATCGTGGTGATGGCCCAGAAGTTATTGCCAGACCTCGCCGCAACCAATTTCTCCGGCGCAACGCAAATCCGTGTCTCGCGCCGCACGCGCTCGCTGCCCGCCGTGGAGGTGGTCGCGCTGCTCACCGAGACGTTGCAAAAGGAATTCGTCAAAGAGAAGGGCGAGTTGGAACTGACTTTGACCCGCACCTGGAATCCCGTGATGGTGCCGGACGAGCCGTTGACCGTTCGCGTCATCGATCTTCCCGCCTCGGGGGTCGCACCGAATTTCATCGTTCCGTTCGAGATTTGGAACGGCAAGGAACTGGTCGGCACCTGGCGCGTGGCCGCTCAATCCCGGCTCTGGCGCGAGATTCCCATCGCCAACGTCGTCCTGAGCCGCGGCCAGCCGGTGCGCGACGCCGACGCGAGTCTGACACGACGGGATCTATTGCAGCATCGCGATGCGTTTCTGAATTTTCCGACCGATGACGGCTCCTTGGAATTCACCGAGAACGTCCAGGCCGGGATGCCGCTCTTGAATCGTTCCATCAAGGCCAGGCCCGCGGTGCGCCGCGGAAAAATGGTGGCGGGAGTTTTTCAGGATGGCGGCCTGAACATTAATCTCAAAGTCGAAGCACTCGAAGACGGCCTGGTCGGGCAGACCGTTCGGGTGCGCAATCCAAAAACCCGGCGCGAACTATTCGGAAAGGTACAAAATGAACAAACCATCCTCATTAATCTTTAAGACCCTGGCCGTGCTGCTCCTGGCACAGCCGGCCCATCGAGCCAACGCGGAATCGCTCTGGAAGGATACTTCCGCCCAGTCGATCTTCGCCGACAAAAAGGCCCGCGCGGTGGGCGACATTCTGACGATCCTCGTCCAGGAGAGCGCCACGGCGCAGAAGCAAAACAACACGACCACCTCCAAGCAGTCCGCCATTGATGCGAGCATCCAGAGCTTCCTCTACGCGCCAGCGGCCAGCGGGTTGTTGTCCAAGAATGGAAGCTTGCCCGCCATGAAAATGAGTTCAAAGAACGATTTCAACGGCGGCGGCCAGATTAATAATTCCGAGCAAATCACCGCCCGCATCGCGGTGCGGGTGATCGACGTCCTGCCCAATGGCAACCTGATCGTCGAAGGCCGCCGGCAGACGGCCTTTTCTGGCGAGAAACAGGACGCGACACTCCGCGGCACGGTGCGTTACAATGACATCGCCGCGAACAATACGCTCTACAGTTACAACATGGTGGATGCCACCATCCAGTTCACTTCCAAGGGAACCATCTCCGACAACCAACGCAAGGGTTGGTTCAGCAAAATCTGGGACAAAGTCACTCCCTTCTGAGGATTGTATGCGCTGCAAATTGTTTATCCTTCTGGCTTCGGTCCTGGCCTCGGCGCTCACCGGGATGGCGGGCGGCTCGCGTGTCAAAGACATCGCGATGGTCGCCGGCGCCCGGAACAACCAACTGGTGGGCTATGGACTGGTGGTCGGGTTGGCGGGTGATGGCGATAAGAATCCGGCCTATACCATTCAGACGATGGCGAATTTGTTGCAGCGTTACGGGGTCTCGGTGCCCGCCGCCACGCTCTCATCGAAGAACGTGGCCGTTGTGCTGGTCACGGCGGACATCCCCGCCTTCAAGAAGCCAGGCAGCAAGCTTGATGTCACCGTGTCGTCTATCGGTGACGCGAAGACTTTGCAGGGCGGCGTGCTGGTCCAGACTCCTTTGCTCGGAGCGGACGGGAAAGTTTACGCGGTGGCGCAAGGCCCCATGTCCATCGGAGGCATTTCCGGCGGCACAGAAGGCGGCGGCGGGGCGACCGTGCAAAAGAATCATCCAACGGTCGGGCAGATCGTTGACGGGGCGCTGGTGGAACGGGAAATCCCGGCAGACATTATCAGCGAAGGCCTGGTTGAATTGCTCTTGCGGGAGCCGGACTTTACCTCGGCCTCACGGTTGGCCGCCGCGGTGAACGAACGGTTTCCCAACACCGCCAAGGCGGTCGATTCCAATTCCGTGCGGGTGCAGATGCCGGAGGATCTGGCCGGAACCGCGGTGGACTTTGTGGCGCAGCTTGAATCTCTGGAAGTCGATGCGGATGTCCCCGCCCGCGTGATCATCAACGAGCGGACGGGAACCATCGTCGCCACGTCGCGCATTCGCATCTCCAGTTGCGCCGTTTCCCAGGGGAACGTGACCATCAGCATCGCTTCCACCCTGAACGTTTCGCAGCCGAATCCGTTGAGCGAACGCGGTTCCACCGAGGTCACCCCGAGCACGGACACCCAGATCAACGAGGAGAAGGGCTCGCTGGTGGTTTTGCCGGAATTGCCCACCATCGAAAAGGTCGCCGCCGCCTTGAATGCGCTGGGGGTCACTCCGCGCGACATGATGTCGATGTTTCAGGCGATGAAACAGGCTGGCGCGTTGCAGGCGGAATTGATCATTCGTTGATATGCAAATCCCCGCGTTCCAACCGAAAATCAAAGCCTCGGCGGTTCCGTTTGAGGACCTGGCCGCCAACAAAAACATTCCTGAGAAGGAGAAAGTGACCGAGGCGTGCAAGCAATTCGAGGCGGTGCTCCTGCGCCAGATATTAAAGGATGCGCGCAAGGATGTCCTCGGCTCCAAGGGGAGCGGTGCTTCCGGTGCCTCCGCCATTTATGATGACATGATCACCGACCAATTGGCGGACAGCATCTCGCGCTCGGGTTCTTTCGGCCTGGCTCAAGGGTTGGAAAAGCAGTTGGTTCACCAAGTCGTTCCGCGATCGAAGCTCGAGCCATCACTGGCTGAGGAAACGTCGGCACGCACAACGGATGGCGACTCGCGCTTCCGGGCATACTCCACCCGCAAAGCCGGGGCGCTCTCACTCTCACTCTCCAGAAAAAATTATGATTGAAAGTCTTAAACAGTTGATCGAGGCCCTGCGCAAAGAATTGCAGGATTACGGCGAGATGCTCGCCCGCCTCGACCGCCAGCAGGAGCAGGTCACGGCCCGGGCTGCCGGCGAGGTCATGGAATCGGTCACCTTGATTCATGAGCAAACCTCGGCTATCCAGGGCTCCCGCGCCCACCGGGAAAAGTGCCGCCGCCAGGTCTCCGAGGCGATCGGTGTGGCCGATGATTCGAGTTTTCGCACGTTGATCCCAATGTTGCCGCAAGACTATCGCCCGCTGGTCAAAGCGCTGGTTGAAGAAAACAACGAATTGCTTGTGCGTGTCCAGCAGCGGGCGCGGCAGAACCATCTGCTTTTGAGCCGGTCCCTGGAATTGATGCAAGGCTTTCTCAACACCTTGTTCCCGGCGCACGAGACGCTCGTTTACAATGATCACGGGAACCATCGCAGCCAGTCGATCCGGTTCAGTCCGCTTTACGAGGCAGTCGGCTGAACTCAACTTATGCTTGGACTTTTCGCCACATTAAATCTCGGGGCCCGGTCCCTGGCCACTCAGCAGCAGGGGTCGGAGGTGGCCGGGCAAAACCTGGCCAACGTCAATAACCCGGCCTATTCGCGCCAGCGCCTGGCGATTTCCACATCGCTGCCGGTGCCGTCCATGATCGGACCTCAAGGCAGCGGCGTGCAAAGCGTGGCCATCGTGCAACTCCGCGATGCCCTGTTGGAGCGGCAGATTCAGTCCGAGACGAGTGTGAGCGGTTCGCTCGCCGCCCAGCAATCCGCCTTGCAAAACGTCCAGACGCAATTGGGCGAGCAGATCAACACGCAAAACACCGATGCCAACAGCACCGTGGCCGGCCAATACGGCCTGGCCCAGGGTTTGTCCGACCTTTTTGACGGCTTTCAACGCCTCTCCACTGACCCCGGCTCGCCCTCGCAACGGCAGGTGCTGTTGCAGGGCGCGCAGGGACTGGCGTCCCAGTTTAACCAGGTCGCCTCGCGCCTGGATGGCGTGCGCACCACTCTCAACAACTCGATCCAAAGCGACGTTGATCAAAGCAACAGCCTGTTGACGGATATTGCGAAGTTGAATCAGCAGATTGTTTATTCAGAGGCCGGAAGAGGGGGCACGGCCAATGACCTGCGTGACCTGCGCCAGCAGAAAATCGAGAGCCTTTCCAAGCTGGTGAACGTCACCACCGTCAGCCAACCCAATGGCGGGCTGGATGTCAGCATTGGCGGCGTGACCCTGCTCTCCGGAATCTCCCAAACCGATCGGCTCGAAACTTACGACGCGGGCGGCGGCCAGATGCTCGTGCGCGCCCAGACTGCGGCGACACCTTTGACTTTGACGGGTGGACGGATCGAGGGAAACATCAACGTGCGCGACGGCGCGCTGGCCACGTTGCAGGCTTCGACCAACCAACTGGCCGCCCAACTGATTACCGAGGTCAATGCCATCCATCGCGGCGGCTACGATCTGAATGGCGGGACAGGTTTGGATCTTTTTTCGGGAACTGACGCCGCCTCCATCCGGGTCAATGCCGCGCTGGTGACCGATCCTTCCCGGTTGCAGATGAGCGGGGTGCCCGGCGCCGCCGGAAACAACTCCGTCGCTCTGACTCTGGCCCAACTGGCCAACAAAAAGGTCTCTACCCTCAACGACCAGACATTCAGTCAAAAGTACTCGGCCACCGTCGCGCAGTTGGGCCAGTCCCTCTCCTCGATGAACGACCAGGTCGAGAACCACTCGGCCGTGTCCCGGATGCTGGAGACACAGCGCAATTCCATCAGCGGGGTATCGCTGGACGAAGAAATGACCGACCTGGTGAAATATCAAAAGGCGTTTCAGGCCTCGGCACGCCTCATCAACGTCGTCAGCGAAATGCTGGAAACCGTCGTGAACCTGCGATGAGGCCCGTCGCTTAAATAATTTATGCGAGTCACAAGCAACGGCTTTTCAAATAACCTGGTCACCCAGCTCAATCAGTTATTGGAGCGGCAGAATCGCCTGCAAACCCAGGCCGCCACCGGTCAAAAGGTTACTTTGCCGGAAGACGACCCTGCCGCCGTCCGGCGCATCCTCGATCTCCAGGCCGAATCGCGCACCAATACGCAATACCAGGGCAACATTGCCCGGCTGAAGGAGTCGGCCACCACCACTTTCAGCGCCTTGCAGGGATTCAAAACCATCAGCGACCGGGCTGGGGAAATTGCCACGCTGGCGGACGGATTAAAATCGAGGGAGGAACTCAATGCTTACGCGACCGAGGTCGGCAACCTCATTAAACAAGCGGTGCAACTGGCCAACACGAAGGACCGGGGAAATTTTCTTTTCGGCGGAACCCGCAACGACGGGCCGCCGTACGTGGCCACCTCCGACCCGGACGGCAGGGTGACCTCCGTCACTTACCAGGGCAACACCGACATCGCTGAAAGCGAGATCGCCGAAAACGTCACCGTCGGCCTCCAATCGCTCGGCGCCAACAGCTCGGGTAACGGACCGCGCGGCGTGGTCACGGACTCCCGCTCCGGCGGGGATTTTTTGAACCATTTAATCTCGCTGCAAAGCAATCTTTTGTCCGGCAACGTCGCTGCCATCGCCGCGACCGACCGTCCCCAACTGGCCAGGGACGAAGAGAACATTCTTCACCATATCTCGGCCAATGGCGTGACGCAGTCGCGGTTGGAGACGACGCGGAATCTGGCCGAGTCGCGTGGTTTTTCGCTCAACGCCCGAGTTTCGCAGGAGGCCGACGCCGACCTGGCCCAAACCCTTGTGCAATTGAGCCAGTCGCAAACGGCCTACCAGGCCGCGCTCCAGAGCGGTGCTCGGCTGTTGGGCAACTCGCTGCTCGACTATTTGCGATAGACCGCCGGTTATTTTCCGCTGATCAACGATTCGACGAGGCGGAGTTGCTCGAAGGTTTCGATCATGAATTGGGGCAGGGAATCGGGAGGCAGATTCAAGATGGTCATTGCTTCCGTCCGCCCGCGCTGCGCCAGGGCCTGGTGCCCAAAGCCGTGACCCATGAAGTGGGCCACCATGTTTCCCAGATAGATGCAGGAGGCAACGCGGTGATGGGGGATGGCGGATTGAGGGTTGTGATGAAACCACACCGCCGAGACAATGCTGGGAGGGAATTTCCAACGCTTCAAGAGATTTCCGCCCACTTCGGCGTGTTGCACGCCCAATAGCTTTTTTTCCGCTTCCATCAGGGAGCCTTGGTTCGCTTCCGTCTCGCGCAGAAGTTTGACGTAAATACCTTCCAGGGCGGAGGCGAGCACGATTTTGCCGACGTCATGGAGCAGGGTGGCGGTGAAGACGAGGTTCTCGTTCTCGCCCACTTTTCGCGCCACCAATTGAGCTGCCACCGCGGAGGCGATGGAGTGTTTCCAGAGCTCGCCTGGTTCCAGGCCGTAGCCCGCCTGCGACTGGGAAAACAACTTTGCCCCGCTCGCCACGGCCACCAACCGATACACCTGCTGGAAGCCCAGCCGGGTCACGGCGTCTTGCAAGTCCACGGTGGGAGAGCCGGCCGCGAAATAGGCTGTGTTGCAAAGGCGGATCACCCCCGCCGTCAACGCCGGGTCGAAGGAGATCAATTTGACCACTCTGCTGCTGTCCACATCGGTTTCCTGAAGGAGATGCATCAATTGCGGGACAATCCGCGGCACGGGGGGGAGTGCCCTCATCTTATCGACGTAACTGTCTATCGTTTGCATAAAAGCTGTTCTTCAGGCTGGCCAGTGATCTGGGTTCGGACCTCTCCTCTTGCGGTGTTCAAATGGAGGGAGCGATTGACCTGGCCCCCGACATCCTCGGCGTGAATGGCCAACCCCCGCTCGGCCAGGGTCGATTTCAGAATCTCGTAGTTTCGGAGCCCGACATTGAAATAAGCGCTCGGATCCAGGATGAGCGCCCCTCCGGCGACATAAATCACCAAATTCTCCTTTTGGGCTTTGAGTCTGAACGCTTCCTCCAACAGGCCCGTGACGCCTGTTTCCAAAAACAAACCGGGTCGCGCCTTGGCCAGGCCGCGGTTGATGCGGGAATCCGGCAGCATGCTGTGCAAAAGCCCCGCCACTTTGGTGACTGGATCGTATATTGCCACCGCGATTCCAGCACCCAACGGGCTTGTGTAGAGAAGAGTGTTTTCTTCCCGCACCACCGCGAACGTTCCCATGGGCACCAGGATCGGGCGAAGAGTGGGACGGGGGTCGAACGAGTTTTCCTCAGGCACGATGTTTGGCTTCATAGAGTCACGCGGGCTAGGTTATTCATCGCGTTATGAAATCACAAGAGAGTATCGCGGAATCGCTGCTGATGGGTATGATTAAAAGTGGGTCAGGCTGGAGCGCTGCTGTGTCGCGGACCAGCCGCAGCGGTCGATGAATGCCCGGGACTGTGGGCCAACCCACGTGCTGCGGCTGATGCTCCGCACACAGCCGCGCTCCGAATCCAGCTCGCGCCTCACCCGTTTTTGATCACACCCTCTGCTGATTCCGCCCGCGATGTGTTGGATTGTTACCGGAAAAAAACGCCGAGTAAATCCGTGCCCGTGCCATTTTTGCCTAGTGGCAAGGCTATTCGGTTCCCAAACGCGTTGTTTTTCCACGGCTTTTCCCGCAATCGCCGTCAACGCTCCCTTGGCATCATGGCTGCTAAACTCCCTCGACGATTGAACAAACCAATGAAAACCATGGAACTACCTCAACGAGACGAACGCAATTCAACCCAGGGCGATGTCGTTCACCTTCCGCTCGGCCTGCTGGGCTTCGAACAGGTCAAGAATTACTCACTTCTCACCAAGCCGGACGAAGAGCCTTTCATGTGGTTCCAAATGGATAATGCGCCTCATAAGGCCTTCCTGGTCATTTCGCCTTTCCTGCCTTTTCCCGAGTATCAACCGGATCTTTCCGCTGCCGATGTCGAATTCCTCGGCCTGACGGCACCCCAGGATGCGCTCCTCCTGACTATTGTCACCTTGAAACGGGAGGGCGGGGCTGTCATCAACCTGAAAGGTCCCATCGTGATCAATCAGCGCACCCTGATCGGCAAGCAAGTGATCCCCAATAACGCCTGCGACTACGCCTTGAATCATCCGTTGCCCGTCTCCTGACGCAGCCGAACGCACTGTTATGCTTGTTTTATCCCGAAAGCTTGGCGAAAGCATTGTCATCGACGGCCGCATCCGGGTCAAAATCGTGCGACTGGAGGGTGACATTGTGAAGCTGGGTATCGAGGCTCCTTCCGAAGTCCCCGTTCATCGCCAGGAAATCTACGAGGAAATTCAAAAAAGCAACCAGGAGGCCGCCGCGGACCAGTCGGTCAAAGTGCCGCGTTTATCCTTCGCCGCAAAAGCAACTCCAGCCCCGTAAGATTTATGTTCGTCACCTCAAACTTCCCCGCCCCGGGCAAATCGGCCGATCTGCAAAACGCCGGGGCACCGTCCCGGTCCGAAACCCGCGCCAGGGATTCGGTTCGATCCTCAGCCGCGGCGCAGGCAACCCCGGCCATGGGCCTGTCCCGTAGGCTGGAGTCCGCCATCAGCCTCTCCTCCGAGCAAGTCACTGAGGCTGCGCAAAACGTCCGCCACTCCATCCACTCCGGATTTGACGGAGCGATCTTTGCCCACAGCCGGTTGGATCCTAAAACCGTTCTGGCCTTGTTGGAATAATTCAAGCGGCGTCGCTGCGGCCAACCCCTTCATTCAACTCACGGAAATGCAAAACACCCCAAAATATTCCGAGGATATCCTTTCCAGTTTGCGCGGGCGCGTCGCGATTGTCGGCAACGCCACTCCGAAACATGAATTCGGCGCCGTAATCGATCGCTACGACCGCGTCATTCGCCTGAACAATTTTCGCATCGCCGGATTCGAGAAATTTGTCGGCAGCAAGACCACCTTGCGCTGCACCAGCGCCTGGACCGATATCGAGCATCGCAACGAGCACGCGGAATTCAGCCCGTTCATCGGGGCAGGCACCGAATCCTCCAACCTCGAAACGTTCAATACCGCCAATCTCAAGCCTGTGTTGTGCGCCCGCACGGATGTTCGCCCGCTCGTGCCTGAAATTCCAAAGCCATCGACCGGCTTTGCGCTGGCGCAACTCTGCGCGCGGGTCGGTTTGCCGGTGGATCTGTTTGGCTTCGACGGATTCAAATCGCCACATTACTGGGATGGGGAAAAAACCTTTGCCACCACTCATTCCAAAAACGAGGTCGATTTCCTTCTGCAATGCCCGGGTATTTTGTTGTTTGGCGAGACCTATCCCTACGAGAAACTTTACGACTATTGCCACGAGGAACACGCCGATTATGACCAGAACGTGGGGCTGGAACTGGTGAGGCGGCTGAAAATGGATTTCCGCGGACTGTCGATGATCGAATTCGGTTCGGGCAACGGCGACCTCGCCCGGCACCTGGAAAAATCCGGCAACCACGTTACCGCGGTCGAGGCTTCCCAATTCGCCTTCGCCAAAATTGCCTGCACCAAAAAAATTCACGGCACCGCTCTCGCCCTCCCGCTGATCGAGGATTCCTTTGATTGTTTTATTTCGGTGGATGTTTTGGAGCATCTGACGGAAAACGACTGCCGGATCGTGATTCGCGAAGCCGCCCGTCTGGCCAAAGGTATTTTCGTTTCCGTTTCCACGCGCCCGAGCGGTTTGCTGGGGCCGGATGGAGAGAACCTGCATCTCACCGTCCAGCCGACCGCCTGGTGGGCGCGGGAATTCGAAAAATATTTTACCGTCCGAACCTCGCCCGGCTATGGCGACGGCCAACTGGTTATCGAGGGAAAGCGCAAAGGGGATTACCTCTTGAGTCTCTGCGATTCCGCCCCGATGGACGACGCAAGCCTCCAAAAGCAAAACGAATTCTACAATAATCTGTTTACCCGGAGCGACGGCTGGTCGGCCGCGCAACCCAACGAGGACGAAGCGGCGCGGTGGGGACAAATCGAGCCGATGGTTCGCGAGTTGGCACAAGCTTCACCAACGCCTCTGCGCATTCTCGATCTCGGTTGTGGCCGCGGCTGGCTCACGAATCTATTGTCTGCCTATGGGCAGATCGAGGGCGTGGAACCGGTGGCCATGGTGGTCGAGCACGCACGTACCTTGTCCCCGGATCTTCAATTCACTGCCGGCTATGCGGACGCAATCCTGGATCGGGAAAGTTTTGCCCCCTACGATTTGGTGGTCAGTTCCGAAGTCATCGAGCACGTCACGGACAAGCCAGTCTTTGTTGCGGCGTTGAAACGATTGCTTACCCCGGGCGGTCATTTGATCCTCACGACACCGCGCGGCGAAGCCCTTCTCGAATGGACACGGTTGTTTGGCGACCCGTCCCAGCCTGTCGAGGACTGGATGACTGAGGCGCAGCTATCCGAGGTCTGTCTGGAGAATGGTTTCGGCAAGAGCACCCTGAATCGGGTTTGGTTCGATATTGCAAAACGGGAGTTCCAAGACGCAACCTGCCTGGAAACCTGCGACAACCCGATCGCGATTTATCAGGTCTGGAAATTTCAATCCATTGACGTGGCGGAGCTGGTTCCATCTGCATCGCGTGAGCAAATTCTGGCGGAATTCCACGGCTCGTTCAGGGTGGCCGCCGAAAGCGCCCTGGCGAAACTTCCCGACAACCCGCTCCTTCTTACGGCGCGCGGAACCGCTCTGCTCGGTCTTGGCGAGGCTGAACTGTCACGCCGCGTCGCGGTGGAAGCAACCGCGTTGCATCCCAATTTTATTCCAGCGCGCGAACTCTGCGCCAGAGCACTCCGTCAACTGGGCCGGGAACAGGAGGCCAGGATTCATGAGACGCGGGCCGCTGCCATGCGAGAGAAATCCGGTGGCGCCGGACAGCAGAACGAGTTTGTCTTTCTCGAATATTTGTCCGTGGCGGACATTGTCCGAGGCAGCAAGGCTCTCGTGGAAACGCGCTTCGTCTCAATCGACGAAGTCAGCGACTCCTGCCTTTACCTTCATCCGCCCGCGCAATTGGCTTTTGAAATTCCGTCCGGTTCTGCGGGCCGTCTGACCACCGCCATCGCCATTCAACCCGAGGCCTGGGACCAGCCGGGGGCCGGCGGCTGCGAATTCTCAATCTTCCTGGATGACGCCGAGGTTTTCTCGAAACGAATCAATCCGACCGCAGTCCCGGCTGACCGTTGCTGGCATGAGGTTTCAATCGAGATACCGGCCAGCGGCAAGAATATTCACAAGATCACCTTCGGCACGCGCGCCCTGGGCAGTCCCGCGGATTTCCGCTGGGCCCTCTGGCGTCGCCCGGTCTTTACCTGGGAAACGGCAAATAAATAATCTATGATCAACATTGCTCGACCGGATTACACCAACACCCCGGCTTCCAGTGCGCGAGCCGTCGTTCATTTTCAACCGGCCGATCCTGCTGCTGCGCCGGTCGTCTCCATCGTCACCCCCTTTTTCAATGCCAATGAGTGGTTCTACGAAACCGCCCGATCCGTCTTTGGCCAGACCTTGCAGCAATGGGAATGGTTGATCATCAATGACGGCAGCCAGGACGCCGCCTCTCTGGCGATTCTCGCGGAATTTCGCCAAAAAGATCCGCGTATTCGCGTGGTTGACCACGTCGCGAATCAAGGGCTGAGCGCCGCGCGCAACACGGGATTCCGGGAAGCCCGCGCCGAATTTGTCTTTCAACTCGATGCCGATGACTTGATCGAGCCGACCACTCTGGAGAAGATGGCCTGGCATCTGCAAACCCAACCCGAGTTCGGCTTTGTCACCGGATTCACCGTCGGTTTTGGCTCCAAGGAATATCTCTGGCAAAATGGTTTCCATAGCGGCAAAAAGTTTCTCGAAGAAAACCTCGTGACCGCCACCTGCCTTGTCCGGAAATCAGTTCACCAGGCGGTCGGTGGATACGAAGCCGCCAACCGCGGCGGCCTTGAAGACTGGGACTTTTGGATCAAATCCGCCGCCCACGGCCATTGGGGCAACACGATTCCCGAATTCCTGGATTGGTACCGGCGGCGCGATACGGGCCGCGAACACTGGGACAACGTCGTCCAGTCGGATAAAACTGAAAAATTTCGGGCAGGCCTCCAGAAAAAATACCCGGCGCTCTGGAAGGAATCCTTTCCGCAAATCGACGTGCGTCGTTCCCAGTTCAGCCCGTCGGTTTCCGCGGAGGTCCCCTTTGCCAACTCGATCAAAAAGGAGCGGCCTCGCTTGCTCTTGATCGTCCCGCACTTCGATCTCGGCGGAGCGGATAAATTCAACCTCGACCTCATCCGGCAGTTGCAACGCGAGCGCGGCTACGAAATCACGGTTGTTTCCACCCGCCGCTCCAAGAACCCGTGGATGCACGAATTCGAATCGCTCACGCCCGATGTCTTCGCGTTGAATAATTTCCTGCACCCTTCGGATTTTCCGTTGTTCCTGCGCTACCTCATCGCCAGCCGGCAGCCCGATGCGGTCTGCGTCGCCAACAGTTTTTTGGGCTACCAATTATTGCCCTATCTCCGGGCCTATTTTCCCGAAACCCCTTTCCTCGATTATCTGCACATGGAAGAGGAGGGATGGATGGATGGCGGATACCCCCGGCAATCCGTCCATTCGCAAAGCCAGCTCGCCCGCACCGTCGTTAGCTCCGAGCACCTGAAAAACTGGATGGTGACCCGCGGCGGAAAATCCGACGCGATCGAGGTTGCCTACACGAATATCGACCCGGAAATATGGCGGCGGGACCGATTCGACAAGGCCGCCTTTGCCGCGAAATGGAACATCGACACGACTCGGTCAGTCTTGCTTTACGCTGGCCGCATCTGCGAACAAAAACAGCCCCGGGTCTTCGCGGAGGTCATCCGGCAAGTGGCGAAAAAGAATTCGTCCTTCACCGTTTTGGTGGCAGGCGACGGCCCGGACCTTCCCTGGCTGAAAGAATTCGCGCAGCACGAGCGCCTCAAACAAATTCGCTTTCTCGGCACGGTTCCCAATGGAGAGATGGGCGGGTTGCTCGCCTTGAGTGACATTTTCTTTCTCCCTTCCCAATGGGAAGGAATTTCCCTGGCGCTCTACGAAGCGATGGCGATGTCCGTGGTGCCGGTCGCCGCGCGCGTCGGCGGACAGGCCGAACTGGTCACCGCCGATTGCGGCATTCTGGTGACGCGGAGGGCAGGCGAAGTCGCTGACTATACCAACGCGCTGACCCGGTTGCTTTCCTCGCCGGACCTCCGGAAGCAAATGGCGCAGGCTGCCCGGCAACGCATTGTCGATCATTTCCCAATCGCAAGACTCGGCACGCAAATGGACGCCGCGATTCAGACGGCAAAACTGGCAGTGCCCGCAATGGATCCCCAATCCATCCTGCCCAAACCCGTGGTGGGCCTGCATGTGGCCGACATTCTTGAGCAAACCCGCGCGACCGATTACGCCGACATGCTCCATCGGGAGCGCGAGGAAATGGTCCCCTTTGTCAAAAGCTCGGTTCTCTGGCAATCGTGCCTGCGCGCCGGCCAGGCTCTGGTCGAGGCGAAACAATCCAAGGCCGCGCGGATCCAATTTGACGAGGGCATTCAAGCCGCCGTTGCCAGCCGGCAACCGGGCGTGGAATTGGCCGCCCGCGTGGCCATCGGCAATGCGCTGGTCGCATTCGATGTTTCAAAAGCGGAGCAGATCTTTCGCGGCGCCCTGGACCTGGCCGAGCGCACGGGCGATAACGCTCTGGCCCGCCAGTTGGCCCAGACCTTGAAAAGCCTGCCGCGCCAGAGCGCCGGATCGCGTCCGCCGCTGGTTTCCGTCGTGATTCCTTGTTACAAACAGGCCCATTTTCTCCCCGACGCCGTCGAGAGTGTCGTTGCGCAGACGTTTTCCGATTGGGAAATTCTCATCGTCAATGACGGCAGCCCCGACGACACGAGCGAGGCGGCCAAAAAGTTAATCGCAAAATTTCCCGGCAAAAGAATTCGGCTCGTCGAGAAAACCAATGGCGGGTTGTCCAGTGCGCGCAACGCCGGGATCAGCGCGGGGCAGGGGAAATACATTCTGCCGCTGGACGCCGATGACAAGATCAAGCCGGCCCTGCTCGCCAGGTTGGTCCCGATTCTTGATTCCAATCCCAAGGTCGGTTTTGCCTACACCCACATTCAGCACTTTGGCGCGATGGACAACGAATTTGCGCTGCCTGATTTCGATCGCGTCACTCTGGTCACCAAAGACAACATTGCCTGCGTCTGTTCGCTGCTGCGCAAATCGGTTTGGGAACAGGTGGGCGGTTACAGCGAAGCGATGCGCGAGGGCTATGAGGATTGGGATTTCTGGATCGGCTGCGTCGAACACGGTTGGGACGGTTTCTGTCTCCATGAGCCGCTTTTCCTCTACCGGAAGAACGGTGCGAGCATGTTGAGCGCGGCCAACCAGAAGCGCGAACGCCTCATCGCGCAAATTGTTTCCAACCACCCCAAGCTTTACGACGAGGCCACCCGCCGGCAAGCGGATGAGCTGCTGGAACGGCACCGCGCGCAAGTCGCGTCCCGCGCCGAAAACGTTCCCACGGCGACAACGCCGGTGCCTGCCCTCTCCTTCAATCCCGGAGCGCCGCGCCTTCGCGTCACCTACCTGATCGGGAGCATCCTGGGTGTCACGGGCGGGAATCAAACCCTCCTGCGCCAAGCCGAGGAAATGCAGCGCCGCGGTCATCAGGTCACGATTCTCACCCACACGCCCAAGCCCGATTGGTTCCAGTTCGCAGTCCAGGTCATCCAGGTTCCGCCCGGCAAAACCATGGCCTCGTGCGTTCCGGCGAGCGATGTGGTCGTTGCCACCTATTTCACCAACGCGCACGAGCTGCCCGCCATCAAGGCGCCGGTAAAAATTTACTATGCCCAGGGAGATCAACTGGTCTTCGCCGACACAACGATGGCCGACACTCCCGAGAACCGCCAATTGCGCGAGCTCTCCCGCACTTCGTATCTGCTCCCCGGCGTCCGCTTCGTGCCCAACTCGAACAACCTGGCCAAAGCGGTGAAAACCTTTTGCGGACGCACTCACGACGCGCTCCTTCCGGTTTGCACCGACCAGACCATTTTTCGGCCGTTGCAACGGTCGGTCCCGGGCTCGCGTTTCCGCCTGCTCATTGTTGGGCCAGACGCCCGTGGCACCGCCGCCGAGCCGCTTCTCTTCAAGGGCATTCAGGATATTCACGATGCCCTTGTGCTCCTGGCGAAGCGCTATCCCCACTTCACGGCCGTGCGCATGTCCAGCACCCCGCCGGATATTTTCGCGCGTTTCCCGTGCGAATTCTACATCGCGCCGTCCGACGAAATGAAAACCGTTTTGTTCGGCACCGCGCATATCCATATCTACGCCTCGCATTATGATTCCTGTCCGCGGCCTCCCCAGGAGGCAATGGCCGCCGGCTGCGCGGTTGTTTGCACCGAGACTCCGGGTGCAATGGAATATTGCCGCCACGACGAGAATTCGCTTCTCGTTCCGATCCAGTCTCCGGAAGCCATCGCCAATGCGGTGGAGCGATTGATTCAAGACCATGCGTTGCGGGATCGACTCGTCCAGGGCGGCTTGCAAACCGCGAAAGATTTGCCGCGCGAACGCGAGTGGAACGAATGGGAGGAAATTCTGCTCCGCTTTGCGCGAGAAACGAATATTCAAAACCCGACCGGCCAGCCGCGAGGAACCGGCTCTCCGGAGCGGGCCGGCGAAAAAGCAAAGCCCGTTTCCCTGGTGCTTCCCGAATGCGCAAAAGTGGGGAATCTGGCCAGCGCTCGCGAATCGTTGAAAAAGAAACAATATCGCGCCGCCTGGGAAATGACCACCGCTGCGATTCAATTGCGCCCGTTTCATCCGGAAGGGTTTTTATTGTTGGGAGAAATCGCACTGGCGTCGGGTGATTCTGTTGCCGCCCGCCGCTGCGCCCATCATGCCGGCGAACTGGCGCCTTCATGGAAACCCGCCAAACAATTTTTAAAAGGCAATCTTCGGGGCAACGCGAAGAATCCATGGCTTGTTTTGCCGGAGTTCATTGCCAATCAAAATTCTGCGGCAACACCACGACTCACGATTTGCCTGATCACGAAGAACGAAGAGAAATTTCTCGATCAGTGCCTCGCTTCGGTTCGCGACATCGCCTGGCAAATTGTCATCGTGGACACCGGGTCCACGGATCGCACGGTGGAGATCGCCAGACAACACGGGGCGGAAGTGCATTTGTCCACCTGGAACGATGATTTCAGCGCGGCGCGCAACCTTGCGCTCTGCCACGCGTCGGGGGACTGGGTTTTGGTCCTTGATGCCGACGAAGAATTGTTGCCCGAACATCGCGCGACGATCGCGGAGGAAATGAAGGCTGCCACGGTCATGGCCTATCGATTGCCCATCATTGACAAAGACCGGGAAAAGGACGGCTGCAGTTATGTGCCGCGGTTGTTCCGCAACGCGCCCGGCCTGTTTTTCGTGGGTCGCGTGCATGAGCAAATCTTTAGCAGCATCGAGGTGCGCCGCGCGGAATGGGGATTGGATAATCAGCTCGGCCGAAGCGCATTGTTGCATCACGGTTACGTGCCGGAAATCGTCATCAGCCGGGATAAAATTGCGCGCAATCTTCGGCTCCTGGAACGCGCCATCGAAGAATTGCCTGGCGAACCGAACCTGGTGATGAGCCTCGGGCTGGAACTCGTTCGGTCCGGGAAACTCGAAGCGGGTTCGGGAAAATACTGGGAAGCATTTCACTTGCTCGCGTCGTTGCCGAAGGAACAAGTCGTTCCCGAACTGCGCGAAACGTTGATCACACAACTCGGAACCCACTTGCTCGCCGCGCGGAAGTTCGTGGATATCACGCAACTGTTCCAAATGCCGTTTGTGAACTCAGGAGAGATCACCGCATCCCAGCATTTCACCTGCGGACTCGCGTGGATGGAGTTAAATCAGCCGGACAAAGCGGCGACGCAGATGCGCGCCTGCCTGGGCAAGCGCCGGCAGATCGCCCTCTCGCCGATCAATCCGGAAATCTTGAAGGCCGGTCCGAACCATTGCCTGGCGCGATGCCTCGCTGCAATGAAGCAGAACGCGGATGCCGCGAAGGCTTTTACCGCCGCCCTGGAGGATGATCCGCAATCGAGATCCGCTCGCTTTGATTTCGCCGGATTCCATTTTGAACGGGGAGACGCGCTGGAAGGGCTAAAGCTTCTGAACGAATTGGTGGCAGAACGCCCGGACGACCTGCGAGTTTGGCAGCTCGGTGGCGAAATTGCGTTGAGCCATCCTGATTTTTGTGATTTTGCGCGCGATTGGTCCGGCGAGGCGCTGAAGAGCTTTCCCGAAAATGCCGCGATCATTGCCCAATGCGCGGAAGCGCTGCTCCTCAACCAGGATATGGAAAAATCCCTGGAATTGTGGAAGCGCATCCCGTCGCCTTCCGTGAGGCAGCAGGCCGCGTTGATCCTGTGCGAGTTTCTCTCCGACTCCGCAACCTCCCCCAGCACGATCGCGAATGAGGAATTGGTCAGCGCCGAATTTCTGAAATGGTATCGGCGCCTGATTGATTACAACGCGTCGAGCGCAGTCTTCGACTTGAACCGCCGGATTGCGGAACTCAAATCCATTCTCCCGACCTTCGGGGGGTTCCTGGCTGCGGCGGTGGAAGAGGCTGGGCAGCCGCTTGCAGCGCGTTGAGGCCGGACGCCGAGATCCTCATTGAGTAGAGTAGGCGGGTGTGAGCCGGTGGGACTGAAGACCGGAGTTGTCATCGTCCCGCAGCTCACGCCCCGCCCCTCATCAAACCGGACGTGCGGTTTTCCCGCATCCGGCTTTCCGAGGGCCATTCACTCGCTTCGCTTCTACGCCCCGGCCCGTTTCCATGCCGCCGTGGTCGGCAGCC
>Ga0163144_10003819_pt1 | contig 34323 bp, 31 predicted proteins | sample OliLak19BULKMAT1_FD_123175 | JGI IMG/M metagenome (GOLD analysis project Ga0163144, IMG submission 123175) | Freshwater microbial mat bacterial communities from Lake Vanda, McMurdo Dry Valleys, Antarctica - Oligotrophic Lake LV.19.BULKMAT1 | ecosystem: Environmental > Aquatic > Freshwater >...
CTTTGCCGCCATGTTACTGGCAGATATGGGCGCTGCAGTCATTCGCGTGGAGCGCCCGGGAGGCAGCATGTTTGCCGCCGCGCACAACCCAAAGCTGGATTTCCTCAACCGCAACAAGCGCTGCATCAGCATTAACCTGAAGGTCCCCGACGGGGTCGACACGGTGCTGGCGTTGCTGGAGCAGGCCGACGCCCTGCTGGAGGGCAATCGTCCCGGCGTCATGGAACGGCTGGGGCTGGGGCCTGATGTCTGCCTGGCGCGTAATCCGGCCCTGGTCTACGGACGCATGACCGGTTGGGGCCAGGAAGGCCCCATGGCTCGGGAAGCCGGTCACGACATCAATTACATCGCACTCAGCGGCGCACTGCACCCGATCGGCCGGGCCGGTGAAAAACCCGCCATCCCGCTCAATCTGGTGGGCGATTTCGGCGGCGGGGGCCTGCTGCTCGCCTACGGTATGGTCTGCGCCCTGTTGGAGACGAAGAGTTCGGGTGCTGGACAGGTGGTCGACGCGGCGATGATCGACGGCGCGGCCACCTTGATGGCCAGTACGTTCGCCGCTAACCAGGTCGGCTTCTGGTCCGATGAGCGCGGCACCAACCTGCTGGATTCCGGCGCGCATTTCTACGAGGTGTATGAAACCGCGGATGGCAAATATATCTCTCTGGGTTCCATCGAGCCGCAGTTCTACGCCGCCCTGCTGCAGAAACTCGGTGTTGATGCCCACTACTTTGAACACCAGTTCGACATGGCCAATTGGCCGGCCATGAAGGAGCGCATGGCAGGGATTATCAAACGTAAAACGCGGGATGAATGGGATGCGGTGTTGGCGGGCGCGGATGTCTGCTACGCACCTGTGCTGTCCATGAGCGAGGTGCGCCATCACCGGCACCACCAGGCCCGGGGTACTTTCATTGATGACGGCGAAGTGTGGCAGCCGGCGCCGGCGCCACGCTTCAGCCGCACGCAGGGAGAAATTCGCAGCTTCGCAGCCGTAATAGGACAGCACACCGAAGAAATACTGCGTGAGTTCGGCTTTAGCGACGAGCAGATTGCAGCGCGCCTTGAAAGTGGCGCAATCCACGGTTATTCAGCCTAGAATAGTGTCAGTCAATAACGCCTAGCCGCAGGCGATAGACCATGCCGCGACAGCCACAGGATAGTTCTACGATGCGTGAGTCAACCCACATTCCCGATCACTGCCGCTATGTGGCGGTCAACCCCGATGACCACCGCCTCAGTATTGAGAGCGGACCGGTCCCAACGCCCAAGTCCGGTGAGGTACTGATAAGGGTGCACTCCGCCGGTATCAATCGGGCTGACCTGCTGCAGCGCAATGGCCTGTATCCGCCGCCACCGGATGCCTCACCCATCATGGGCCTGGAAGTTGCCGGGACGCTGCAGGCCGTCGGTGTCAACGCAGGAGACTGGCGCGTGGGTGATCGCGTCTGTGCCCTTACCCACGGTGGTGGCTATGCGGAATACGCCGTGGCCCCCGTCGGCCAGTGCATGCCCATTCCCACCGGGTTCAGCAATGGTGAAGCCGCGGCCCTGCCTGAGGCGCTGCTCACCATCTGGCACAACCTGTTCCAGCGCGCCGGCCTGCAGGCGGGCGAAAAAGTCCTGATTCACGGTGGCGCCAGCGGCATGGGGACCATGGGTGTGATGATGTGCTCCACCCTGGGCGCCGAGGTGTACACCACTGCTGGCAGCGAAGAAAAGTGCCGGGCATTGGAAGCGCGTGGTGCAACGCGGGCAATCAATTACAAAACGGAAGATTTCGAGCAGGTGCTAACCGAGCTGGGCCTGAACAACAGGATCAATGTCATCCTCGACATGATCGGTGGCAACTATATCCAGAAGAACCTCAATATCGCGGCACCGGAAGGCCGCATCGTTAATATCGCTTACATGAACGGCTTCAAGGCTGAGGTCAATTTCGCACCCCTACTGATGAAGCGCATCACCATGACCGGTTCCACGCTGCGCGCCCAGACGTTTGCACAGAAGGCAGTGATGGTGGAAGAAATCATGGCGCATATTTATCCACATCTCATTAGCGGGAAGATCAAGCCGATGATCGACAGCATCTACGCGCTCGAGCAGGTAGAGCAGGCCCACGGGCATATGCAGAGCGGACAGCACATGGGCAAGATTATCCTTAAGGTTTAGGTGCTTATAATAGCTAATGGTCTAACGATCAGCTTGCTTGTAACGAAACAGTCTTAAAACAGCCTCTTTTTGCGGTAAAAGATCACCATCTTTCTAAAAATTTCCCGTTTATACCTACTTTTTATGCCTTTATGCGCTAAAAAGACGTTCGCTATATTTCCTTAAACGATTAAAAACAGCGTGTTTTAGCGCCAGGCAAGCGCTGTGGCTAGATTCACAGATCACCAGTGCTATACTAAAATCGAATGTTGGGGCAGGGCTTGTAATGCAATTTGTTTGACAGTTCTGGCTTGGTCGGCAACGAATTTTCAGTCGGGCGCATGCTGTGGATGGTGCCCATGATTTTCACAAGACACTCCCGATCCTCGCTAAATAAGACCAATAGGGGAAAACAGTATGAAGCGACATTTTTACATCAGTGACGACCTTGGTGACCTGGAGATCATCGAGCAGCAACTGGAAGCTGCGGGTGTCACCACTCCGCAAATCCATGTGCTCAGCGAAGATGATGCGGGCGTGCAGGCGCACCACCTGAACGATGTCGAAGCGGTCCTGCGCAAGGATGTCGTCCACGGCACGGAGCTCGGGGCCTTGGTCGGGGTCATCGGTGCTGCCATTATCCTGCTCGCCGCCTGGGCCACCGGCATCGCCGCGACCATAACCTGGGTGCCGCCCATTTTCCTCTCCGTCATTGTCCTGGGTTTTTGTACCTGGGAGGGCGGCCTGATCGGGATCCAGGCACCGCACGCTGATTTCGCGCGCTTTCGGGACTACCTGCATGCAGGCAAGCATGTGTTGGTCGTGGATGTCAGCAAAGCTCAGGAGGACATCCTGCGCCGGGTAACCGGTCAGCATCCCAAGTTGACGCCCGCGGGCGAGGGACCTGCAGCTCCGGGCTGGTTTATCGGCGCCCGGGTAAAATTCGAGCAAATAATCAGGGGCACGGCCTGGCGCCACCAGTAACGTAGTTCGCTAACGTAGTTCGCTGACGTCGTTCGCTGACGTAGTTCGCTGATAAAAATAACTGCTTCGCCAAGTACGGAGCCCTCCGTCTCACCCTGCGGGTGAACGGATAAGGAGGTGACATGAAAATTGTGGTGGCACTGGTTCTGCTGGTGGTCATTTCACTGGTCTTCCACTGGTGGAGTCCGTGGTGGATGACTCCGGTAGCCTCCAATTGGGGGAATATCGATACCACTATTAATATCACACTCTACATCACCGCCGTGGTGTTTGTAGCGGTGAACCTGTTCATGGCCTGGGCGATTTTTCGCTACCGCCACAACCCGTCCCGGCGCTCGCATTACGAGCCGGAAAACAAGAAACTTGAAATCTGGCTGACCGTGATTACAACGGTAGGTGTGGCCGCGATGCTGGCACCCGGCCTGGTGGTCTGGGCAGATTTTGTTAACGTACCCGAGAATGCCGATGAGGTAGAGGTCGTCGGCGAGCAGTGGCAGTGGAGTTACCGCTTGCCGGGTGTCGATGGCGTGCTCGGCGAAGTGGATTCGCGCTATGTCAAACAGGACAATCCGTTTGGAATGAGCCCTAATGACCCGGCGGGCGGTGACGATGTGCTGGTCAGCAGCAACGAATTACATCTACCCATCGACCGTCCTGTGAAACTGTTACTGCGCTCCAAGGATGTGCTGCACAACTTTGCCGTACCGCAATTTCGCGTGAAGATGGATCTCGTGCCGGGCATGGTCACTTATGTCTGGCTCACACCCACCCGCACTGGCAAGTTCGACATTCTGTGCATGGAGCTGTGCGGCATAGCGCATTACACCATGCGCGGCTATGTGGTGGTTGATCAGCAGGAAGATTTCGACAGTTGGCTGGCGCAGCAGCAAACCTGGAGCGATATGCAAGCCATTCCACCTGGCGATCCCATCGCAGGTAAGGCCAGTTTTGCCACCTGCGCTGCCTGCCACGGCCAACAGGGTGAAGGCAATATCGCGATGAATGCACCCAGCCTTGCCGTCCTGCCGCCCTGGTACATAGCGCGGCAGATCGAGCACTTCAAGCGCGGCATCCGCGGGGCTAGTGAGGCCGACGAATTTGGCCGACAGATGGCGCCCATGGCCAATATGCTCATCGACGATAGTGCCATCCGCAATGTAGCGGCTTACATCGGCACACTGGAGCCCGCTCCTACCAAGGGAACTATCAGCGGCGATCCGGAAAAAGGGGCCGCACATTTTACCACGTGCGGCACCTGCCATGGCGCCCAGGCGCAGGGCAATTACGCACTGCAAGCCCCCCGCCTTGCCGGACAGGATGACTGGTACTTGAAACGGCAGTTACAAAACTTCCGTCTTGGCGTGCGCGGCGCCGAGAAACAAGACACTTACGGTCACCAGATGGTGTTGATGGCCCGATCATTATCAAACGAGCAATCAGTTGATGATTTGCTGGCGTACCTGAATACGCTGTAATGGGGTGTAACAACGACTTACAGGCTAGGGCAAGCGAGGAAAAATAGTATGCAACACGTGGCAATAGCCGACCAGCCGGACCATCTGCATGATCCGCAGACGTTTATAACCAAGTACATTTACAGCCAGGATCACAAGGTTATAGCGATTCAGTATGGCCTGACGGCAGTCTTCGTCGGCCTGGTCGCGCTGGGACTCTCCGCATTGATGCGACTGCAGTTGGGCTTTCCTGATACTTTTGATTTCATCACCCCTGGCAACTATCTGCAATTCGTCACCATGCACGGCATGATCATGGTGATCTATCTGTTGACTGCGTTATTGCTCGGCGGCTTTGGCAATTACCTGATTCCACTCATGGTGGGCGCCAGGGATATGGTCTTCCCCTTTATGAATATGTTGAGCTATTGGGCCTACCTGTTGTCGGTCATCGTTCTGCTGGCCAGTTTTTTTGTGCCCGGCGGCCCCACCGGTGCCGGTTGGACCCTGTACCCACCGCAGGCAATATTGCCTGGGACCCCCGGATACGACTGGGGCATCATCCTGATGCTGGTCTCCCTGGCTATTTTTATCATTGCTTTCACCATGGGTGGTTTGAACTACGTCACTACCGTGTTGCAGGCGCGCACCCACGGGATGACACTGATGCGGATGCCCCTGACGATATGGGGAATTTTCACTGCCACAGTGCTGGGTCTATTGGCGTTCCCGGCGCTGTTGGTAAGCGCCATTATGATGATGCTGGACAAAACCCTCGGCACCAGCTTTTTTATGCCGGCGCTGGTGTCCATGGGTGAGTCCCTGAATTATTCGGGCGGCAGCCCCGTGCTGTTCCAGCACCTGTTCTGGTTCTTCGGTCACCCCGAAGTTTACATCGTCGCACTGCCCGCTTTCGGGATGGTTTCCGACGTGCTGGCTACTCACGCGCGCAAAAATATCTTCGGCTACCGCATGATGGTCTGGGCCATTGTCGGCATCGGCGGGCTCAGCTTCTTCGTCTGGGCGCACCACATGTATGTCAGCGGCATGGATCCGAAATTTGGCTTCTTCTTCGCTACCACCACACTGATTATCGCGGTACCCACTGCCATTAAAGTCTACAACTGGGTGCTCACGCTGTATCGGGGCAATATACACCTCACCGTGCCGATGCTTTTCGCCATCGGCTTTATCTTTACCTTTACCCACGGCGGCCTGACCGGACTGTTTCTGGGCAACGTCGTCGTCGACCTGCCGCTGTCCGACACCTATTTTGTGGTCGCCCATTTTCATATGGTGATGGGAGTCTCTCCCATCATGGTGTTATTCGCCGCCCTCTATCACTGGTATCCGCTGATAACGGGCAAAATGTTTAATGAGCGACTGGGCAAGATCCATTTCTGGTTTACGTTCCTGGGCACGTATGCAATTTACCTGCCCATGCACTACCTGGGTTTCCTCGGTGTACCACGGCGCTACTTCGCCATGGGGAGTACCGACTTCATACCGGAATCAGCGCAGACTCTGAACGCGAGCATCACAATTTCCGCGCTGATAGTGGGCTTAAGCCAACTGATATTCCTGTACAACATGTTCGCCAGCCTGCGTAACGGCAAGCCGGCCGGCCACAATCCCTGGGGTGCCACCAGTCTGGAATGGCAGACTCCGGATGTGCCGCCGCACCACGGCAACTGGGGCCCCGCATTACCACAGGTTTACCGCTGGGCCTATGACTACAGCGTGCCCGGCGCCGAGCTGGACTATATTCCCCAGAACCACCCGGTGAGCGCGGCTGAACAGACGGCCGACGTGCATGGGGAGGGCAAATCATGAACATCCTGAGAATGTTGCGCGACAAATCCTGGCTGCATCCGACCGACGCCGCCACCATCGCGCAATACGGCGGCCCGGATCCCGTGGCAGCGATGCGCATCATGCTGCGTTTTATCCTGGCCATCGTCGGTGTCATTTTCTTTCTGTTTATCATCACCTTTTTGTCGCGCTCGCAGTATCCCGACTTTGAAGCCCTGGCCGGCCAACCCTGGCAGCCGTTCACCGACCCGTCCCGCTTGTGGTTCAACACCGCCCTGCTGGCCTGTGCCAGTCTCGCCATGCAATGGGGTCTGGGTGGGACACGCGTCGGCAAACTGAATGTGACTGTGGCGGGTATCAGTGCTGCCGTGTTTTTTACTGTGCTGTTTCTGGTGGCACAATTCGACCTCTGGTTGCACCTGCAATCCATGGGCTTCTACATGAACGGTAATCCGGCCACCAGTTATTTCTATCTGTTAACGGCGATTCATGGGCTGCATCTCGTGGGCGGCCTGATCGTGTTGTGCAATGTGGTTTTTCGCGTGTGGTATGACAACAATCCCGACACCTTAACCGCCCCGTTGCAGCTGTGCACGACCTACTGGCATTTTCTTCTTGGGATCTGGTTGGTGCTGTTCGCACTTCTCACCAGCAGACCAGAAACCATCAACGCACTCGCTGCCATGTGCGGATTTTGAGAGTGATTCCATGACGATCCAGACAGATACGAGCACCAGCTACACTGCGCCGGGCATCGAAGGAATGGTGTCTGACTGGTCAGCGGACAAGCAGGCTTTCGACATGCCCTGGGGCAAGTTGATGATGTGGATCTTCCTGCTCAGCGACACGTTTATCTTCAGTATATTTCTCACCGGCTACATGACGGTCCGCCTGTCCGCGACAGATGCCTGGCCAAACCCGAGCGAAGTGTTCGCCCTGGAGATCGCCGGGCACCATTTACCACTGATACTCATCGCCATCATGACCTTTGCCCTGATCACCAGCAGCGGCACCATGGCGATGGCGGTGAACTACGCGTACCGCGGCGACAGGCGCAAGACCGCCTGGCTGATGGCCGCGACCGCCCTGTTAGGCGCGTCGTTTGTCGGTATGCAAGTCTTTGAGTGGAGCAAGCTGATCTCTGAAGGCGTTCGCCCCTGGGGTAATCCGATGGGTGCGGCACAGTTTGGCTCTGCTTTCTTTATGATCACCGGCTTTCACGGCCTGCATGTCACCGCCGGGGTTATTTACCTGAGCATTGTGGCGCGCAAGGTGGCGCGAGGAGATTACGAGCAAAAAGGCTATGCGATAGTTGAAATAACCGGTCTGTACTGGCACTTCGTCGATCTGGTCTGGGTCTTTATTTTTGCATTCTTCTACCTGTGGTGAGGTGAATCCATGAGCGCAACTGCCGGCCAACAACATCCCATCGGCATCTATCTAAAGATCTGGTTACTGCTGTTCGTCCTCAGTACCTTTTCCTATCTGGTCGATTTCTTTCACGTCGAGGGCTATTTGCGTTGGACGTTGATACTGGTCTTCATGTTTCTAAAGGCGGGATTTATCATCGCGATATTCATGCATGTCGCATGGGAGAGACTGGCGCTCAAATATGTATTGTTCCTGCCACTATCGGCTGTTGCCATACTGATTATCCTGATGGCGGTAGAAGGTGATTACACCTTCCTGACCAGGCATCTTTATTTCGATCGCTAGGTGCGGGTCGAATATGAGCTTATCGCCCCGCGCACGAATACTGGTTGGCGTTCTGTCGGCCAACATTGCCATCGCGGTGCTGGCGGCTCTGGTGCTGTTCAATCGGCCGGCACCACCGCCGCAGATTCAAGGTGTACTCCTACCACAAGCTCGTGAGTTGCCAAAATTCCGTCTGCTCGATCACCACAATCAGGTGTTTACCAACGAAGATCTGAAGGGCCGCTGGCATCTCGTGTCCTACGGCTTCACCACCTGCCCCGACATTTGTCCGACCACCCTGTCGCAACTGGCTACCGTGAACAGGAAGCTGCGGGAGCAGGGTCACCACGATCTGCGCGTGCTGTTTTATACCGTTGATCATCGACGCGACACCGTGGAACAAATGGCGTCTTATGTACCCTTTTTTGACCCGGCATTTATCGGACTTACGCATCTGGATGACAGCGACAACCCGCACCTGCCGTTTGAGCAAGGACTTGGTATTGTCTCGCAACTGGTGCCTGCAACAGGTCCTGACATTGATCCGGCTGATAACGAGTACGAGGTCATGCACGGTGTTACGCTGTTCCTGATCAACCCGCGGGGCGAGCTACAGGCCATTTTTGAACCGGACAGCAATCAGCCAGGACCACAAAATTTCAACCCGGATACCGTACTGCGCGATTACCTGACCATTCGCGATTACCTGGACTGAAGACCCACCTGCCGGGATATAAATCCGTACTGCCCGCGCCCAATCTCTGCTATCTTTTATAGTTCCAAGGGCCGCGAAGGAGATTAGAGCAGACCATGCGAAATTCATCCCGCGTCCTGCTGGCCTGCCTGTTTATCTCCCTGCTGGCGACCGCGTGTGGCGGCGGGGGCGGCGGCGGAAGCGCGGCCAACAGTCCACCTGATCCCCCGGACCCCCCGGATCCCGAACCACCGGCGCAGACGTTCACGCTATCCGGCACCATCACGACATCGACCAGTCAGTCAGGGGACAGCGATACCAATGACCCGACCAGACCGGCAGTGAGCAACGACACACCGGATCACCCCCAGACAATTCCCACTCCCATTACCCTGGGCGGCTACGTCAACCAACCGGGTACCGGGGCAGAGGGACGCTCGCAGCAGTCCGGGGACACCGATGATTATTATCTGGTAGACCTGCTGGCAGGACAGACCATCACCCTGCTGGTAGGGGATTTCGAACAGGCCGATGTCGACCTCTATCTCTTCGATACCCAGGGCAATGTCCTGGACTTTTCCCTCAATGGCGGGGAAGCGGAAGCACTGCGGGTACCCGAGGACGGTACCTATCTGGTCAACGCGTTCGCCTACTTTGGTGCCACCAACTATATTCTCGCCATCGGCGCCCCCAACGCGCCGGCACAGTACAACCCGCTGGCGCATAGGATAATTCCCTGGCAGGCGGTGGTTACCTATAAGGACGAGAACCAGAAAACTGGAAACTCACCTCCAGACGAGGCCATAACACGGCGCCTGGGTCTGGAGCAGCGCGCCGGAGGTCGTGGTCGCGGGCGACTGCTGGCGCTACGGCGGGGACTGGTCGACGCGCAACAAATGGACCAGCGCCTGGGTAGTGCTGCCCACAAAGTCGGCGTCACCAGCGCCCCGGGCCTGCGCGCACGCTGGGAAACGCTGATGACTATCAAGTCGTTGCGCAAAGACCCGCACGTCCGCTACGCGGAGCCCAATTACCAGGTCAGTGCCATGGCCACACCCAATGATGAGGCCTATCCGCTGCAATGGCACTACCCATTAATAGGCTTGCCGGATGCCTGGGACACCACTACGGGTGACCCCGCAGTGGTGGTCGCTGTGGTAGACACTGGCATCCTCGCCAATCACCCGGACCTGGCGGGGCAACTGGTGGACGGCTACGACTTCGTGCGCGACCCAGACAGCGCCCGGGACGGTGACGGGATTGATCCCGACCCGCAGGACCCTGGTGACTCCCTCGGCGGCGGGTCCGAAAGTTTTCATGGCACCCATGTCAGCGGCACGGTGGCCGCGCACGGCAATAATAGACTGGGTGTTGCGGGCACAGCCTATACCTCGCGCGTCATGCCCGTCCGCGCTCTGGGCGCTGGCGGCGGCGGTACGTCCTACGATGTCGACCAGGCCGTACGTTTCGCCGCCGGGCTGTCCAATGATTCGGGTACGCTGCCGCAAAAACCGGCGGACATTATCAATTTAAGCTTGGGTGGCGCGCCCTTCAGCCAGGCTACTCAGGATTTGTATGACCAGGTGAGGACGGCCGGTATTCTGGTGGTTGCCGCCGCCGGCAACCAGGCCAGTTCCTCGCCCGGGTATCCTGCCGCCTACGAGGGTGTCATATCGGTCAGCGCAGTGGATGCGCAGCGGCGATTGGCCGCCTACTCCAACACCGGTGCTTCGATTGACGCGGCGGCACCTGGTGGTGACAGCAGCGTGGACCTCAACGGTGACGGCTATCCGGACGGTATATTGAGCACCGGTGGCACCCTCAGCGACAACGGTGTGAACTATGTCTACTCCTTCCTGAATGGCACTTCGATGGCTGCACCGCATGTCGCGGGTGTACTGGCGCTGATGAAAAGTGTTAACCCAAACCTGACACCCATCGACATAGACGCCCTGTTGTCCGCCGGGGCGCTCAGCGACGACCTGGGCGCACCCGGCAGGGATGATCAATATGGCCACGGCATTATTAACGCCCAGCGCGCGGTGCTCGCGGCGCTGGAAGCTACCGGCAGTTCCCCCGCAGATAATCCCCGCCTGGTGGCTTCGACCAGCGCCCTTAATTTCAGCGGCAGCAGCACATCGCTGGCGCTGATTTTGCGCAATGGAGGAAAAGGCGACCTGGCGCTGCTGAGCCTGTCAGTATCCCAGCCATGGCTGCAGATCGCCGCCGTAAACGTGGATGCAACCGGTCTGGGGGAGTACGCGGTAACCGTAGATCGCACTAACCTCGCGCCGGGAATTTACGCGGCGCAAATCACTGCCCAATCGTCAGTCAACAATCTCGCCGTGCGGGTGCTGGTGTCTGAAGGCGGCGCAGACACCGGTACGGACGTGGGGGTTATCTACATTCTGCTCTACGATCCGCTGCTCGACGAACCGGTAGCACAATTTACCACCGGGAGTAACGGGACCAATTATCCGTTTCGATTTACTGACATTGCGGCGGGGGAGTATGAAATCGTGGCCGGCACTGATGCCGACAACGATCTGTTTATCTGTGATGCCGGTGAAGCCTGCGGCGCTTGGCTGACTGTCGACCAGCCCATCCGTATCCAGTTAGAAAGCAATGTCACAGACCTGAACTTCCCAGTGGAGTATCTGGTTGCTCTTCCCACTGCCACCAGCACAGCGCAATCCGGTCTTGCTAAAAGCAGGCGGCGCGCGGTGGAAGACTAGCGCAAGGGCTAGACCGAAGGCGGCGCGCTCACTTTAGCGGCGCCGCCTAATGGCGTTTATCGGCCAGTCTTGCGCTTGGCCGGTGCTTTCTTTCTGGGAGCGGCTTTCTTTTTTGGTGCTGCTTTCTTCCTAGACGCTGCTTTCTTCTTAGACGCTGCTTTCTTCTTAGACGCTGCTTTCTTCTTCACCACAGGCTTCTTCTTGGGCTTGGCAGCAGCTCTCTCTACCATGCTCGCCGCCTGGTTTGCAGCTTTGGCTTTACGATCCTCCATAACGGCGTCAGTTTTGACAGACAGGTATTTTTCTGCCGCTTCATACGCTGCCTTCGCGATCTTAGGCAGAGATTCCGCGAACTCCTGGGCCTGTTTCATCAGCGCTTCGACTTTCAGATGGTTGTCAGGCGTTGCTTTCCTGCGAAGCGCGGTTTTGGCGTTTTTTAATCTCGCATTAGCCGTGGTATGCCGCTTGCGTGCTGCGCCAAGGTCGCGCTTGACACGGGCGTGCGTTTTTTCTGAATCAGATAACAACTTCTTGCGCAGTTGTTCAACTTTTTTACTCGCTTGTTCTGCCATTTTGGTGGCCTTGGCCAGTTCTTTTTCCAACATTGCTTGGGTGCTCCGTAATGGTTTTAAGTACCGCATCCGCAGTGTAGGCCGAATTTATAGCGAAGTAACGAATATTCTTTTGTTCTGGATCAAGACAGGTGGATAATTACGGCCAACTGCCATCAGCCAGAAACGCAAATGAAATACAGCCCGGCGCTACACAACATGCCATGTCCAACGTGTGTCCACGGTACCGCCACGCGGGCCTTATGTTCGAGAGAAAGCCGTGAGCAATTGTGACTACGACTTGTTTGTCATTGGTGCCGGCTCGGGGGGAGTGCGGGCCGCACGCATGGCGGCGGGTTTTGGTGCACGAGTCGCCATAGCAGAAGATCGTTATATGGGCGGTACCTGCGTCAACGTGGGCTGCGTGCCTAAAAAACTCTATGTGTACGCTGCCCAGTTCGGCAAGGGCTTTGCAGACGCGCGCGGCTTCGGCTGGGACGGTAACAGTCCCCGCTTTGACTGGGCCACACTGCGGGATAACAAGAAAACTGAAATTGCACGCTTGAATGCGATCTATCGACAGTTGCTGGACGGCGCCGGCGCGCAGCTGTTCGACGGGCGTGCGCGCATCGTCGACGCCAACACCGTGGCCGTGGGGGAACAACACTATACGGCGGAAAAAATCCTCATAGCAACCGGCGGCTGGCCCCATATCCCGGCGTTCCCCGGCAGCGAGAACGTGCTCAGCTCCAACGAGATATTCGATCTGGACTGTTTTCCCGAACGTCTGGTCATTGTCGGTGGTGGCTATGTTGCCGTGGAGTTCGCCGGTATTTTCAATGGCCTGGGCGCGCAAACCACACAGCTCTATCGCGGCCCTTTGTTTTTGCGCGGGTTCGATGCCGATATTCGCACGCACGCCGCCCAGGAGATTGTCAAAAGCGGTGTAGACCTGCGTTTCGGGGTGAATGTGCAGTCCATAGACCGTGGCACCGCGGGCTTGAAGCTTGCGCTGACAGACGGCTCTGAACTGCAGGCGGATGCGGTACTTTACGCCACCGGCCGCAAAGCCCGCCTGGACGGACTGGGCCTGGAAAATGTGCGTGTGGTAGTGAACGAGCACGGGGCGATTGAAGTCGATACCGAGTACCGCACCAGTGAACCCGGCATTTACGCCCTGGGCGATGTGACCGGCGGCCTCGAACTCACTCCGGTGGCGCTGGCCGAAGGTATGACGTTCGCCAGCCGTAATTTTGGGGGGCTGGAACAGCAGCTGGATTACGATTTCATCCCTACTGCCGTATTCTGCCAGCCTACGATTGGTACGGTTGGCTTCACCGAGGAGGAGGCGCGCACCCGATTCGGGCAAATCCGCCTGTTCAAGTCCAGCTTCCGACCGTTGAAGCACACCCTGAGTGGCCGCGATGAAAAAGCCTTCATGAAAATAATCGTGGAGGCTGCCACGGACCGTGTGGTGGGGGCGCACATGGTGGGACCCGACGCGGGCGAAATCATACAAGGCATCGCTATCGCCATGCGCGCCGGAGCCACCAAGTCAATCTTCGACACAACCCTGGGCATTCACCCGACCACGGCAGAGGAGTTCGTTACCATGCGCGAACCCTGGACGGGAAACTAGGGATGGTACTTGAATTCTGGCAGATGGCCCTGCTCGTCGCCGTGGGTTTCGCTGGTGGGTTTGTCAATGTCATCGCGGGGGGCGGATCACTGCTCACTGTACCGGTCATGGTGTTTCTCGGCCTGCCCGGGCCGGTGGCCAACGGGACCAATCGCATCGGCATCCTGGCACAGAGTATCACCTCTATCGCGACGTTCACCCGCCGTGGTTTCAAAGATTTCCGGCTCAGTCTGAGCCTGTCGGCATGCGCCATTCCAGGCGCCGTGATCGGCGCACTACTTGGTGTTCGCCTCGACGGCGTCTGGTTCAACCGCTGCGTCGCACTCATCATGATCGGCGTCATGCTGGTGATGTATTTCGACCAAGGCGCAACAAAGCGGTCCATAGACTATCAGCCCACGCGCAGGCAACTGCTCCACGGCCATTTACTCATGCTGGGCGTGGGTTTCTGGGGTGGCTTTATCCAGCTTGGCGTGGGCTTCATCATAATGCCTATTCTGAACCGGGTCATGGGCCTTGACCTGGTGAGAACCAATATGCACAAGGTCTTCATCGTCGCCGCCTACACCCTTGTGGCCCTGTTCATCTTCGCCAGCCAGATTGAATTGCTGTGGGTGGTGGGCGTCGCACTGGCCGTCGGAAATTCGATAGGCGGGTACCTGGGTGCGCGTTTTACTATCAGCAGTGGCGAGCGCATGATCCGACTAGTGCTGAACCTTGTACTTGTCGCGTTTATCATTAAGCTATTGTTCGATTTCTAGCAGACACCTGGCCGTATGATTGAAGTGCAATCGCTGACCCGCCACTACGGTAAAACCGCCGCTGTGGAGGACGTGTCTTTCACTATTGGTAACCATGAAATCGTCGGCTTGCTCGGGCACAACGGCGCTGGCAAAACGACCATCATGAGAATGCTCAGCGGCTACCTGGAACCCAGCGCCGGCAGCATCATAATAGACGGTGTAAACCTGGCCAACGACGCGCGCATGGTGCAACAACACCTGGGTTATTTACCCGAAACCCCGCCGATTTACCCAGAAATGATGGTCGCCGACTACCTGGACTACATCGCAACACTCAAGGGTATACCCGTGTTGGAGCGTATGGGAGCAGTGCGCGAAGTGCTGCTGGCCACCGACCTGGCGGAGCGGGCACTTGATCCGATCAATATCCTGTCCCGGGGTTTCCGGCAGCGCGTGGGCGTCGCCCAGGCCATTCTAGGCCAACCCCGCTTACTGATCCTGGATGAACCCACCAACGGACTCGATCCCAACCAGACTGAACATATGCGACGACTGATCATGCGGTTAGCGCGACGCACCACGATCATACTCTCCACGCACATCATGCAGGAAGTGGACGCCGTATGTGACCGTGTACTGATGCTGCGCAACGGGCGACTGGCCCTGGACCAGAGCCTGGCTGAAATGCATCACAGCAAAACGTTGCTACTGCGCACCTGCACCACAGTGCAACCCCTGGCGACGTACCTGCAGCGTCTGCCACAGGTGCAATCACTGGAGCACACCCTGGGCACGGATGGAATGATGCACTTCGACATCCACCTACACCCCAATATCGACATGGACACCGCCGCGAACAATATTGCCCAGTGCGTTATCACCGCAGGCGCCAAACTGTATCAATTGCAGGTCTCGACACGTGATCTGGACAGTGTGTTTCGCGAGGTGTACGGCAATGGCGACTAATTCGGTCACGCGCCGGGTTGCCCAGAAAGAAATCCGACTGTTTTTTTCGTCCCCGGTGGCATGGTTGTTCCTCGCTACGTTCGCCGCCGCCACCCTGTTTATCTTTTTCTGGGTCGAAGCGTTTTTTGCCCGCAACATCGCCGATATTCGCCCGCTGTTCGAATGGATGCCAATCCTGCTGATCTTCCTCTGCGCCGCCCTGACCATGCGCATGTGGAGCGAGGAGCGACACAGTGGCACGCTGGAACACGTGCTGACGCAGCCAGCCGGCCTGTGGCACTTCGTCATGGGAAAATTCTGGGCCTGTTTCACCCTGCTGCTGCTGGCATTGATCAGTACTCTGCCGCTGCCTATCACGGTGGCGCTCATTGCCAACCTGGACTGGGGACCGGTCATTGGCGGTTATGTGGCAACCGTTCTATTGGGCGCAACCTACCTGGCGATCGGGCTATTTGTATCGGCTCGTACTGACAATCCTATCGTGAGCATGATCGGCACCGTCGCACTGTGTGCCGCACTGTATCTGCTTGGCAGCGCGACCTTCACGGGATTTTTTGACGACAGGACAGGCGAGATCCTACGTCTGCTGGGTAGCGGTGCACGCTTCGAGAGCATCACCCGTGGCATTATCGACCTGCGCGACCTGTTCTACTACATCAGCCTGAGCGCAGCTTTCCTTGCACTCAATGTTTATATACTGGAAAGAGAGCGCTGGGCCAGAGGGAAGACCTCTACCCCGCGCCAGCGGCACTGGCGCGCAGCCACCCTATTGTTGCTGGGCAATCTAGCGCTGGCGAATGTCTGGTTGGGCCAGACCACAGCGCTGCGCCTGGATTTGACCGAGAGCAAATTATTTACCATTTCACAGCCCACGCAGAACGCTTTGCGTGAATTGCAGGAACCCCTGCTCATTCGCGGCTATTTCAGCCGCAAGACACACCCGCTGCTGGCGCCGCTGGTGCCGCAACTGCGTGACCTGCTCAAGGAGTATGAACTGGCCGGTAAGGGCAAGGTGCAGGTCGAGTTTGTTGATCCTGCGGAGGATCCAGAACTGGAGCAGGAGGCCAATGAGCGCTACGGGATTACTGCAACACCGTTCCAGATTGCCGACCGTCACCAGTCATCGCTGGTCAACGGCTATTTCAATCTTCTGGTGCGCTACGGTAGCGAACATCAGTCGCTGGGTTTCGCCGACCTGATAGAGGTGCGCAGCGCTCCCAATGCGCCCGCCGAGGTGGTGCTGCGCAATCCGGAATACGATATTACCCAGGCCATCAGGAAGGTATTGTCTGATTACCGCTCCGGCGGCGACCTGTTCGAGGGTATCAAGGAGCCGGTCGAATTCATTGGCTATGTTTCCGGTGATGCACTGCTACCGGAACAGTTGCTGGCCTACAAAAAAGCCATCATACCGCAGCTGGAACTGGCGGCACGGAGCTCCCAGGGGAAGTTCAGCATGCGGTTTATCGAACCCGAAGCGCGCGCTGGTGCCGTCGCCGCCCAGATTGCAGAACAATGGGGCTTCAAACCCATGGTGGCCTCTGAGCAGGACAGCCGTAAATTCTTCTTCTACCTGACACTGGCCGATGCACAGCAGGTGGTGCAGTTACCCACGGAGAATTTCGATCCCGCAGGGTTTCGATTGCTGCTGGATGCAGGTTTGAAGCGCTTTGCTCCTGGCTTGACCAAAATTGTGGCGCTATCGCTGCCCCACGTCGACCCACAGATGGCGCAATACAAGCTGGGCGGGCCAACCTTTGCCAATCTGGAAAAAGCCATCACCCGGGATTACAGCATTCGTTCGGAAGACCTGTCGGACGGTGGTGTAACACCCGAGGCCGATATCCTGGCGGTGGTGGCCCCCCGTGAGCTGGACGAAAAATCTGTCTTTGCCATTGACCAGTTCCTGATGCGCGGGGGCACTGTCGTTCTGGCGACCTCGCCGTTTACCGCAGAATTCGGCGCTGGCCAACTGCGCCTGCAGGACTGGGACAGCAATCTGCAGCAATGGCTGGTGCACAACGGCCTGGAGATACAGGAGACTCTGGTGCTGGACAAGCAGAACGCCAGTTTCCCGGCCCCCATTAACCGGCAGTCCGGCGACTACGAATTTCGTGATGTGCAAATGATCGACTACCCGTATTTCATCGATCTGCGTCCTCCGGGACTGGCGCCGGAGCACGCGGTGACTGCCAACCTGCCGCAAGTGACCATGGCCTGGACTTCACCGATTGCCGTTAAACCGGCCGACGGCAAACGATTCACCGTAGTGCTGAAAAGTTCCGCCGACTCCTGGCTGAGTGACAGCATGGACATCATGCCCAGCGTGGACGCAAGCGGCCACAGTAATTTTCAGCCACCCAGCGCCGCTGACGCTGATACTGAAGATCCTGCCGGATCCCCGCCACTGCTCGCAGCGCGCAACCTGGGCGTGGTGGTGCAAGGGCGTTTCAACTCATTCTTCGCGGACAAAGATAGTCCGCTTACTACGGGGCTGCTCCAGCGGTCGCCAGAATCCGCCCGTATAGTGCTGTACGCCTCCAACGACTTTATGGATGACCAGATCCTGAACAGTATTGTCACGGCGAGTGGCACGCAGTACCTCGGGCCGCTTGAATTATTCATGCATACTCTGGACTGGGCGCTACAGGATGAGCAGTTGCTGGACATTCGTTCCCGTGCGCATTTCAACCGCACGCTGCCGCCGATGGAGCTTCGGGCGCAGTTGTTGCTGGAATATTTCAATTATGGCGTCGCCCTGCTGTGGCTGCTCGTACTTGCCCTTATCAGCTGGCTGCGCGTCATTCTGCGTAGGCGCCACTACGCCAGAGGCCTGTCCCTGTGAACCGTGCAGTGCCTGTTTTGCTGCTTGTGCTACTTATCCAGTGTGGCATCGTCGCCATCGTTTTCTGGCCACAGCAGAGTCCAGGCACCGGCGCGACTGGGCCAGGCCTCGCCCCCTTCTCCGTCGACGCGATAGATGAGCTGCGTATCGGAGACGAATTCGACAATGAGGCCATCCTGGTAAAGTCCGGCCAGCAGTGGCTGCTTCCCGACCTGGAGAATTTGCCGGCGGACCCGGCCAAAGTCGATACCCTGCTGCAGAGTATCACCGGCCAGGCAGGAAGCTGGCCAATCGCCCGCACCCCGGCGGCGCGCCAGCGCTTTCAGGTTGCCGATTATTATTACCAGAGGCGCCTAACCCTGCGGTCCGCAGGCGAGAAACTGGCGACTCTTTACCTGGGAACATCCCCCGGCTACCGTAAGGTCCACGCCCGCAACGAGCAGCAGGACGCTATCTTCAGCATTCCCTTAAACACCTTCGAGACGCCCGCCGTCAGTGCTGACTGGCTTGAGCCCAGGTTGCTGCAGGTACGCGCACCACTGCGTATAGACGCAGACCTCTACAACCTCCACTTTGAGAACGGTGTGTGGTTGTCCGGCACGGGTGGTACCCCCGATGAACAGGAGCTGGAGACACTCATAACCGCCCTTAAAGCACTGCAGGTTGACGGTGTCGCCGATGAGGATGCACAGCGCGAACTATCAGCTGTTGAAGCGGATCTGGTGCTGAAGATACAGAGCCTGGCGGGAGACGTGACCCTGGAGTTGCTGACACTGAACGATAACCACTTCATTCACAGCAGTGAATACCCGCTGTTCTTCAAACTCAGCGCCTATGATTTTGATCGCCTGATGGGGATCGACTTTCGCCTGGTCTCAGGCGAGGACAGCAGGCAGTGACGCACAGCCTGCAACCAGAAATAGTCACACCCCAACCGCGCTGTGCTAAAATTCCATTCTTTGTAAATCGAGGACAGTGCCGGTGGCGCGATTCGTTACCCTCTTCGTTGTGACACTGCTGGGCCTGTTCACGGTTGAAATGCTGGTGCCGGTACAGGAGCACGTCATCATTCCCTTTACGGCAATGCTGGCCCGCTTGAGTGCTGCGCTGATTCTGCCTTTCGACACTTCGGTCATCGCCTACGGCAAGGTCCTGCAGTTCAAGGATTCCGGCTTCGCTGTTTCCATCGAAGCCGGTTGTAACGGCGTTGAAGCCACCATCGTGTTAATTGCCGCGGTCATTGCTTTTCCCGCCAGTTGGAAAGCACGTATCAGCGCCATCAGCCTGGGCTTTCTCGCCATACAGGTGATGAATCTCGCGCGCATTATCAGCCTGTTTTACCTGGGCGATTGGAATATGCAATTTTTCACATGGATACACCTGTATCTGTGGCCGGCGCTGATCATGCTGGACGTACTGATCGTATTTATCGTCTATCTGCGCTACCTGTCCAACAACGAAAAGCCCGTGCAGGCCGCAAGTGGTTGAACAGCATCACATGCGGCAGTTTTTGCTGTTCGTATTCACGCTGCTGATTCCATGCTTTGCGCTCTGGACCGTGGCCAGCGGGCCGCTGGCAATTCCTGCCATCGGTTTTGTGAACACGGTCCTCACCCACTGGTTTCCCGCTGTGGTGAACACCCTTTACGTGGACGGGAATCAAGCGCTGCTGATGACGGAGTTCGGGGAGCAAGGCGGCAAGCTGGTGCCGCTTGCCGGCGCCGAATATCGCCTTGGATTCCAGGTGAACACACGTATTCTGTCCTACTCCCTGCCCTTTTATACCGCCTTACATTTCGCCACGCAGAAAAAGGATTACTTCAACAGTTATGTGTGGGGAATATTGATCCTCTACCCGCTATTCGCGTTCGGCCTGCTGTGTCTGTGTCTCAAGGAACTGATGACGGGTCTGGGTACGCATTTTTTAGACCAGCCGGGGGTATTTGTGCCCAACGCAAATTTGATCGGCATACTCTACCAGTTCAGTGTGCTCATGGTGCCCACCCTGGGACCCGCCATCCTGTGGGTGTGGCAAAGTAAGGACTCGCCCCTGCTGCGCATGGCGCTGGGCAAGGCTGACGACAGCTAATATCGACAGGCCGCAGGGCTTGTTGGTCGACGACCGTGAATCTCCATCAGTCCTTGAATTCGGGTGCACGCTTTTCCTTGCGCGCCTTGATCGCCTCTTCAAAGTTTTTGGTGGTCATGCGCACAAAGAGCTGGGCATGCCCCTCGTGATTCATATGAGTGTGCAAACTGCCCGCGTCCATGCCGGCCCACAGCATCTGTTTACTGAGCTCTACGCCCAGCTGGCTAAAGCCATTGATACGCTCGGCGATGGCGTAACACTCATCCAGCAGTTTGTCCTGCGGCACCACCTTTGACACCAAACCAATCTGCTGCGCCTCTTCTGCATCGACGTCACGGCCCGTCAACATGATCTCGAAGGCGCGACTGGTGCCTATCGCCCGCGGCAGCAAATAGCTCAACCCCAATTCTGCGGAGGTGAGTCCGTTGTTGATACCGGCCGGGCGAAAATAGGCGGTATCCGCGGCGACGCGAATGTCAGTCGCCATCGACAGACAGAAGCCGCCGCCAATCGCAGGTCCGTTGATCGCCCCGATGACAGGTTGATGCATGGATTGAATCGCTTTAATGACATCATCCAGTATGCGCATGGCGCGGCGGGCGATACCGGGGATGGTGAGGCCGTCGAATATAGCCAGCCAGCCCGGATCTTCCAGGTCGGCACCGGAACAAAAGCCCGCCCCTGCGCCCGTCACTATCACCACGCGGGTTGCATTGTCGAAACTGACCTCCTCCAGCGCCTCCTTGAACGGCACCATCACGTCAAACGCCATAGCATTCATACGCTCGGGGCGATTCAACGTAATGAGCGTGATATAGGGGCGGGGTTTTTCTACAGTGACAAACGACATAAGCGAACCTTGTAATAACCATTCGATCGCACAGACTACGCCGATGAAAAGGCCTGATCCATGTCGAAATAGGCCAGTCTCAGGCGGTCTCTTGTACTGTTGGGCAACTCATCAGGGTAGCGAGACGGGAAACATAACGCATGCTAGAGTGGTGCGAGGAGGTAATTCCTATGAGACTAATCGGCCTTATTCTCGCCCTGGGCGCAATCTGCTGGGTGCTTTACCAGGCCGCTGGTGGCGGTGAAGCAGAAACTGTTATACCGGCGGAATACCAGAAGTCCCTCAACACAGCGAAAGGTGTGGAGCAATCCATGCAGGATGCTGCGAAAAAGAGCATGGAAGATGCTGAGAAAAAAAGCATGCAGTAGGTGTAATCACCAGGTGTAGATCTGGCAGACGTAGCCAGATCAGCACGAATGCTTTCGCCGCAAGTGTATTACCCCCTTTTGTCCGTTATACAGGCCAAGGGCAGCTCTAAGAGTCTGATTTGATGTCATCTTTCAGTCTATGGAAATCTACATACTGGGTCTGGGTGTTATATAGACCGGTCTGTGTATGTAACCCAATGGCTACACTGGTTTGCTAAGAATGCAGGCTGCTGGGACATGCTTACAGCGCACTCCAACTGCGAGCGTTACATGTTGTGGACAGAATCAGTTCGAGGAGTATGATCAAGCAATGGACATAAATTTTAAGCAATTGCCCGTCGAAAATCGTATTCGCATAGTCGAAGATCTGTGGGACAGTATCGCTAGCGATCAGAATGCGCTGCCGCTGACCTCTGAGCAGGTGGCAGAGCTTGATCGGCGCCTAGATGCGTATGAAAAAGACGGTAATCTTGGTCGACCCGCGACAGACGGCATTTCTGAGCTGCGAAAACGCCTATGATCTATACAGTCCGACTCAGGGAAGAGGCGGAACACGATTTGGAAGAAGCAGCTTCCTGGTACGAATCACAGAAGCCCAGACTAGGCCATAATTTTCTAAATATCGTTGAACAAGCGTTAAATTCTATTACGCAAAATCCCTTTTTCCAATCCAGTAGTTCATCGAGGCACGCACCGGGCGGTGATTTCTCGCTTCCCGTTTGCCATCTTTTATATAGTACGCGAATCCGAAGTATCGATATTCGCGGTGATGCACGGTAGTCGGAACCCTGCGCGATGGCAGCACCGCTTGTAACTAAACAAAGCTGGTTGAATCCAAAGACTAAATTCTGCATCTGCAGGTGAAGCCACGGATGTCTAAATGAAGTGTGCTCTCCATAAGTTGATCATTTTTCTCGTCTCGGCAGCGATCCTGGGTTGTAGTAGTACTCCGCCCAAAAATGAAGCTGGGTGGATTGGCTACACTGAGACAGGGCAAGCTTCGTTCTATGCAGATAAACATCAGTTTAAAAAGACGGCTAGTGGCGGGCTATACAACCATGATTTAAAAACTGCGGCCCACAGAACGATACCCTTGGGCTCAAAAATAAAAGTGACTAACGTTGGCAATGGAGAGAGTGTCGTTGTTGCAGTTAATGATCGAGGACCATTCGTTAAAGATCGAATTGTAGATCTGTCAAAATCTGCGTTCAGTAGTATTGGCAGTACGTCTTCAGGTGTAATCAGTGTTCAAATAGTAGTTATCGAATAACCGTTCGGCTTAGCCCTGCAACTTGCGCAAAATGCTGGAGAAATCCCGCTGCCCGTTACCCGCCTGCTGGTGCTGGCTGTACAACTCCCTGGCCAGTTGCCCCATCGCATTGTCGACATCACACTGCTGGGCGATTTCCATCGCTAATCCTAAGTCCTTCACCATCAGGTCCACCATAAATCCCGGCTGGTAATCCTTGCTGGCGGGCGCCGTCGGCATCACGCCGGGATACGGGTTGTAGACTTCCAGCGACCAATTGCGGCCAGAGCTCGCCAGCATTATCTCGGACAGCACTTTCGGATCGAGGCCGTTACGCGCACCCATTTCCAGCGCCTCGCAGGTTCCGATCATATGAATGGCCAGCAGCATATTGTTACAGCCCTTGGCCACCTGTCCCGCACCGGCCGGACCGGCATGAAAAATATTCTTGCCCATGTCCTTTAGGATCAGCCTGGCTTTTTCGAAGGTGACCGCAGCGCCGCCGCACATAAAGGCCAGGGTGCCGGCCGACGCCGCCGCAACACCACCGGATACCGGCGCGTCCATAAAGCCTATACCGAGTTCCGCGGCCGCTGCGCCTACCTGTCGCGCGGTCGCCGCGTCGATAGTGCTGCAATCGAGAATCGTGGTGGCGCTATCCAGTTTGGACAGCAGGCCGCTGTCTCCGAGATAGGTGGTAGCGACGTGCTTGCCCGCCGGCAACATCGAGATCACGTAGTCCATTCCAGCCGCAGCTTCCGCGGCTGTACCAGCGACGGAAGCCCCCGCCTCCTGCATGTGGTCGCAGGCAGCTTGCGAGAGATCAAACACGGTGACCGAATGACCGGCCTTGATCAGATTGGTGGCCATGGGGCTGCCCATATTGCCCAGACCGATAAACGCTACGTCTGCCATTACCCTGTTCCTTTAATCTCAGTGGCTGATAAGTCCGCCAGGGGGTTGCTATCCCAGGGCGCGGTAAAGAACGCTGCCAACACCTCCGCCGGAACGTCCCGGGTGGACCGATACTGCCATGCGGGTTTGCGGTCCTTGTCAATTAGCAACGCGCGTACGCCTTCGGCGAATTCCGGATGCCGCACGATATTGGTGGCGAGGCTGATCTCCGACTGGAAAACTTCTCTCAGCGAGGCGTGACGCATTTCCAGCAACTGCCGGGAAATCCACAGTGCCGCCAGCGGCGAGCCGTGCGCGAGGCCCTCACCGGCCTTGGACAACCAGGGATCCTGCGGCGGCAGCGACACGATGTTGTCGATAATCTCGTGAATGTCATCCCCATCGCACAGGGTGTTGATGGAACCCAGATGAGGTTCCACCTGGCCACCAGGGCACTGCCCTATACTCTGCTCCGCGAAGGGCCGCAGCACATGACGCACCAGCGCATGGTTGCCAGCGGCGTCGCTGCCCCAGTGCTGGCGCAACAGATGATCCAGCACTTCGGCTTTGCGCTCGCTGGCAATAAACCGGTCCGCGATGCCTGTGTAGATGGCATCCGCAGCGTTGATGGACGCGCCGGTCAACGCCAGAAACTGCCCGGAATGTCCCGGCATATGGTTCAGGAACCAGGTACCGCCCACATCCGGGAACAGGGCTATCGTCACTTCCGGCATGGCGATACGGGTTTTTTCAGTCACCACCCGGTGCGAGCACGCCGCCATCACACCCAGTCCGCCGCCCATCACAATACCGTGGCCCCAACAGATGAGCGGTTTGCTGTAGGTGTGCAGGGTATAATTCATGCGGTATTCCCGCGTGAAAAAATTCTCTGCGTAATCGCAGGGACCACCGGGCGTGGCGACCGCCGATTGGTGCAACGCCTGCACATCACCGCCGGCGCAAAAGGCTTTGTCACCGGCCCCTTCGATAAAAACCGCGGCGATAGTGTCATCATCGCGCCAAGCGTCCAGCTTTTCCTGCAACAGATCGACCATCTGCAGCGTGAGCGAATTCAGTGTCGCCGCTACATTCAGCGTGACCCGACCCAGTTTGCCGGAGCCCGCCGGCACCTCCTGGAAAATAACAGGTGCTTCAGACATCCCAGAGATTCCTTAGCAGTTCTTCCACACAGGTTTGCGCTTTTGAAGAAAGGCGTTCACGCCTTCGCGCTGGTCCTGCGTGGAAAACAATTCCACGAACAGGTCGCGCTCGTCCTCCAAACCAGCAGCGATGACAGTATTGCGGCCGCTGTGCACCAGCCGTTTGGCCAGGGCAATCGACGATGGGCTCTGTTCGCACACCTGCTCCGCCAGCGCCAGCGCCCGTTGCAGTGACTCGCCCTTGCCGACCACTTCTTCCACCAGTCCTATGCGCTCCGCCGTGGCGGCATTGATCCGCTCTCCGCAAAGAATCATGCGTTTCGCCCAGCCCTCACCCACCAGCCATGCCAGGCGCTGCGTGCCCCCCGCGCAGGGTAACAGGCCGACCTTCGCCTCGGGCAGTGCCATCTGCGCCTGTTCCTCGGCGATGCGGATATCACAGGCCATGGCCACTTCCAGGCCACCGCCCATGGCGAAACCGTTGACTGCGGCGATGGACACCCCGCGAAAATCGGCCAGGGCTTCAAAGGCTGCGCCAAAATACTGCGCCATGTTGCGCGCTGTTTGCGGATCCCCGTCGGCAAACAACTTGAGATCGGCACCCGCGGAGAAGAATTTTTCCCCGGCGCCGGTCAATACCAGGGCATAAATGTTTTTGTCATCGTTGAGCTTTCCCACGAGGTCTTTAAGCGCCGGCAGGCTTTCGGTATCCCAGGTGTTAGCCCCTGGGTTATCTATCGTGATAAGCGCGGTGTGGCCGCGCAGTTCTACTTTTAATTTATCCGATGTACTCAAATTCACTTGATAACCTCCAGCGCGCCGTCCATTAACAGTTTGCGAGCCACGATCACCCGCATGATTTCATTGGTGCCTTCCAGAATCTGGTGTACGCGGGTATCGCGCACATGCCGCTCCATCGGGTACTCCTTGATATAGCCGTAGCCCCCAAACAGTTGCAGGGCATCGTTACAGACATTGAAACCCACATCCGTGGCAAAGCGCTTGGCCATGGCGCAGTAGGTCGAGGCCTGTGGATCCTTGGTGTCCAGCTTGTGCGCCGCCAGGCGCACCATCTGCCGCGCGGCCACCAGTTCCGTCAGCATGTCGGCCAACTTGAACTGCGTGGCCTGAAAGTCGGCAATCGCTGTGTCGAATTGTTTGCGCTCGCGTACGTAGGCAGTGACTTCCTCCAGTGCTTGCTGGGCAGTGCCTACGCTGCAGGTGGCGATATTGATACGCCCACCATCGAGACCTTCCATCGCAATGGCGAAGCCCTGGCCTTCCGCGCCGAGCCGGTTGGCCACCGGGACCCGCACCGCATCGAAGTTGATGGCGCGCGTGGGCTGAGCGTTCCAACCCATCTTCTCTTCCTTCTTGCCATAGGTAATGCCGGCGGCATCGGCGGGAATCAGCAGCGTCGAAATCCCTTTCGGGCCGGCGCCACCGGTGCGCAACATGACGACCAGTACATCCGTGTCCCCGGCACCGGAGATAAATATCTTGCTGCCATTCACGACGTACTCATCGCCCTCGCGCGTTGCGCTGGTGCGCAGGGAGCCCGCGTCAGAACCTGCACCGGGCTCGGTCAGGCAGTAGGAAGCAAGTTTGGCACCGGTCACCAGATCCGGGCACCACTGCTGGATCACCGCATCGGAGCAATACTTGCCCACCATGTTAATGGCCATATTGTGAATGGTGAGGAACGCCGCTGTGGCGGTGCAGCCCTTGGCCAGTTCCTCGACAATGAGGCTGGCATCCAGCCGACTCATACCGAGGCCGCCGGCGGCCTCGGGGGTGTACATGCCCATGAAACCCAATTCACCGGCCTGACGCAGCGCATCCTTGGGAAAGATGGACTGCGCATCCCAGGTCGCTGCGTTGGGTGCGAGCACACCCTCGGCGAACGCGCGCGCGCTGGCGGCAAAAGCCTGCTGGTCTTCCGTCAGGGAAAAATCCATGGTTAACTCCTCGGTCAGGGTTTCCGCGGTCTAGAATTTTCCCATCACGGAACCAAACAGTTCTTCATCCGAGGGTATCACCTTGGTTTTCGCCAACGGCTTGGACACCCAGGTCTCGTTGATCAGGTCACGCCAGGTAATATTGTGGTTGATACTATTCCCGCCCCAGGAGCCACAGCCCAGCGAGAACGTCTGGCGCATACCGTTCCAAAGATTGCCGCTGTTGGACGCGGCCTGCGGCTGGTTCACCATCACCCTGGAGGTACGCGTGGCCAGCGCCAGCTTCATGATGTTGTCATCGTTATACGAGTAGATGCCGCAGCTGTGGCCCTGGCCCTGATAGGCCTGAATGCGGTTGGTCATTTCGATGGCCTCATCAATATCCTGCACCTTGTACAGCGCCATGGTGACGGTTAGCTTTTCGCCCGAGAAAGGATACTCGGGTCCGGCCCCCGTTTCCGGGACAATCAGGAACTGCTTGCCTTCAGGCAGGTCGATACCGGCCTGGCCGGCAATATTGACAGCGTGCTGGGCGACAATCCCGGCATTGAGGTGGCCGTCGTGCCACAGCACCCGCTGCAATTTCTCCTTGTCCTCACCCTCGATGACATAGCCACCCTCATGCTTGAGTTTCTCCAGAAACTCATCATAGACGGAGGCAAACACCAGCACAGCGTTATCCGAGGAGCAGGACGCGGCCAGATCCAGCGTTTTGGAGATGCGGATCTTGTCCGCCGCCTCGTCAAGATCGGCGCTGTCATCGACGGTGATAACGGCGTTGCCAACACCCACGCCCAGGGCGGGCGTACCGGAAGAATAGGCCGCGCTGACCATCGCTGCACCGCCGGTCGCCAGAATGCGATCACACTGGCGCAATAATTCATTGGTCTTGTCCAACGAGGGGACGTCGATACTTTGTACCAGGTCCGCCGGTGCGCCCATCGCCACGATGGCCTCGCGCATATAGTCGCAAATCTTCTTGTTGGTCAGCTTGGCGCGCGGGTGTGGTGCAATGATGATGGCGTTGCGGCCCTTGACGGCGGAGATAGCCTTGATGACCGGCGTAGCTTCCGGGTTGGTGGAGGGCGACAACGCGCCGATCACACCGATCGGCTTGGCAATCTTCACGATATTGCGCTCGGGGTCTTCCTCGATCACACCGACAGATTTGTCGCCGATGATATCCATCAGAGTGGCGCGCGTTTTGCGGTGGATCTTGAGGTACTTGCCCTCGTAGTTGCCGAGCTGGGTTTCTTCCACCGTGAAACGGGCGATTTCTTCCGAGCGATCCTCCCGGGCCACTGCCCAGACCATGGCCTTTATCAGCTCATCGACCTGCTCCTGGGTGTAGTTGTCGATGATCTGCTGGGCGGCGCGCGCACGCGCCATCATGGCGGCCACTTCGGCGCGCGCTGCCATCAATTCCTGGTTGTCTTCCATTGGTCTGTGCTCCGCTGTGAGTGACTGGCGCAGGCAGCGGTGAGTCGCTGCACCCGCATAGGCTGGCTGATCAAAATCTGCGCATCAGCCTACAGGCGCCCGGGGCCTCCTCAAAGGGAGGAAATTGCGTATATTACGGACTATATTGCTATTAAAATACTCTGAACAAAAGATTCGTCATGATGACAACCTGTTGATTTATTGCGTCAAAGGAGTCGCGGCCGCACTCGGCTACGGTGACAAGCTCTACTTCTCGTGGCAGTTCAGTAAAACCGTCGGCCTGTCACCCCGCGCTTACCGCAGTTCCGTCCGCAGCTAGCTGTGTCTTCTTCGGGTCAGGCGGTACCATCTCGGGGGAACTGGTGAGATGTTTCATCAGCAGCGCGCGCATCCACTGGTGCGGTGCGCTGCGCGAGGTACGAATATGGCGCATGAGTGACATCTTGCCCCGGTTGCCGCTGTTGCTATTGCGAATCATACGCTGCAGTTCCGCTGGCATCTCATGGCCGATGATGCGCTCGCGATACAGGCCGCCTTCCTGGAATCCCGCATTGGCCACTAACAGCGAATCGGTGCGGGTGAGCACACCCACGGCGGAGGAAAACTGCGTGGTTTCCAAAACGATACTGCGGTGCACGCCGTACTGACCGAGCACATCATCCACCATACTGGTGTTCTCCCGCGTCAGGCCGGGAAGATACAAACGCAGGTGCGGATAGGCCAGAAAATCCTGCAGGCTCAGCTCCTTCTTGGCCAGCGGGTGATTGACGCGCATGTAACAGCGCGGAGCAACCGCCGCGATGGGCTCGGCGTGAATGTCCCGTTCAGTCTCCAGCGCCACAAAGGCCGCGAAGTCCGCCTCGCCCTTTTTCAGCTGCTCCTGATAATTCGGCGGCACCTCCGCCATAATGATCTGCACGTTGGGTGCGACCACCGCCAGTTCCGCCATCAGGTTGGGCAACAGGGATTCACAGAGAATCGGTGGCATCAACAGCTTGAAACTGCCGCCATAAGTATCGGGGCTGAAGGCAGCGTCGCCCAATACCTGCTCGATCGCCTCCATTAGGCCGGGCAGCTCGCGACCCAATTCTTCCGCGCGGGGTGTCGGCACGAGACCATGGGAGGTGCGCGTGAAGAGCTCATCTTCAAAGGAGTCGCGTAATTTTTGCAGCGTCTTGCTCAGCGCTGGCTGCGATACGGACAGGCGTTCGGCCGCGCGTGTCACGTTGCGTTCCTCAAGGAGAATCTGCAGGGCGACCAGGAGATTCAGGTCAGTACGAATTAACTTGCGTGAAATCATGTCAACCCCAGAAATAACTTATAGTTATAGTATAAATGCTAACAAACTGTAGCAGGCAAAACACCCGACAAAGTTACAAATTGCCGATACGCCCTGCTACCATAGCCTCTGCCGCCCCGAACATGCCGGGGCCCGCTCCTGACCACCTGCGGCTTTGCCCGAGGAAAACGATGCGTAACACCGCTGTTCTGGCGTGCACCCTGTTGTCACTGGCCCTTGTGGCGTGTAGTGGCGTCCACATCCGGCAGAGTCCCGTCGACCAGTTCAGCGCTGGCAATTACCGCTATTACAAGTGGCGCACAGAGCCCCTGCCACAGACAACCCGGTACTCTGCTGCCCTGTATGCCCTGGATCCGGTCGTGCGGGGGGGGGTCGATGCACAGCTGCAGGGCAAGGGTTATGTGCTGGATCAGGAACGCGCGCAATTCACCGTGGATTACCAGTACGTGTCGGGAATGCTGCAGGGCGAGCGCAGCGAACTGGCGAGCAATATCTACTCCATTCCCAGGATCACACCCAACCGTCAGGTCAATCAAGCCAGCGTAGACAACGCGATCGCGCTCGGTGGAGTAAAGGAGACAGACAATATTGTCCTGCAATTCAATGACCGGGAGAGCAATCGGCTAGTGTGGGAGGCCAGCATGACCAGCATCGTGGAGGACACCAACAGCAACGACACCTCACGCCTCGACGCCAATCTGAAGCGATTCCTGGAGCGCGCCATGCAACAGCTTCCGCAGGCAAGCCTCTAATAGTCAGGCGCATCAGCTAGGGCGAGTAAACCTGCGGGTTGACACAGTGCGGCATCGGCAGCCCCTGCAGCGCGGCCAGCGCATTGCGTACCGCAATGTCCACCATCTTCGCCCGGGTCAGGGTAGTCGCACTGCCGATATGAGGCACCACCACGACCCTGGGGTGTCCCAGCAACGGGTTGTCCATGGCCACCGGCTCGCGCTCAAACACATCCAGTCCAGCAGCATAAATATGACCACTGTCCAGGGCCTGGGCCAGGGCCCGTTCGTTCACAATGCCGCCGCGGGCAGTATTCACCAGTACTGCGCCCGGTTTCATGGTGGCGATCTTCCCGGCGTCGAGCAGATTGCGGGTAGCACTGGTAAGGGCCAGGTGTACGCTGACAAAGTCACTGCGCAGCAGCAATTCCTCCAGCGACACATTGTCCACTCCCGCAACCTCGCGGCCGGATGGCGTCCAACTGATCACCCGCATGTCGAAGCCCGCTGCGCGGCGCGCCACCGCCTGCCCGATAGCGCCCAGGCCGATGATGCCCAGCGTCGCACCGCTGAAGTCCTTGCCGAGAAAAAACTCTGGCGACCAGCGGTTATCCGGGTGCCAGTTACCCGCCCGGATAAAGCGATCGCCCTCTGCGACACGACGGGCCGCCGCCAACAGCAGGGCAAATGCAGCGTCGGCCGTGGTATCGACCAGCACACCCGGCGTATGGCCCACCGGAATATGCCGCCGGGTCAACGCCTGCACATCAATGTGATCGACACCCACCGACACGCTGGAGACAAATTCCAGGTTCGGCATGGCATCCAGCAAGGGGCGATCAATCGCGTCGGTCAGCAGGCAAATCAGTCCCTGGCACGTCGCCAGCTCGTCGCGTGCGCACGCATCTGCCAACGCCTGCGGCCTATTGAGCACTTCTATGTCACACAGTCCGGCGAGCTCAATCAGGCGCTCACCGGGTAGTTGCTGCGTGATTATGACTTTTTTTGACATTGCCCTGCGTATCCCGAGAGCGCGTAAAATTAGAGCGGCGCCGCGACCAGGCCAGCCATCTTGACCAGACCGGCCTGCCACTCACGCAACTGTTGCAATGTGTAGGCTTCACCACTCGGCAAATTTCCCCAGACCGGTTGCGGCCAGCAGGGGTCCTGCGGGTGTCGCCCGATGATATGCAGATGCATCGCGGGCACCACGTTGCCCAGCCCGGCAAAGTTTACTTTATCAAAACCCAGCACCTGCTTGATGAACGCCGACACCGCCGCACAATCTGCCAATACCGCCTGACGGTGCTCATCCGGCAGATCCAGGACGTCACTCAAGAGCGTCTGGGGAACCAGGATAAACCAGGGCAGGGCGGCGTTGCGACTCAGCAACACTTCCGTTGCGGGCAGGCTGCCCAGTGTGTGGCAGTCGGCCAGCAGTTGATCCGGTATTTGGCCCTGTTCCATAACCACACTCCTCTAAATAGTCATGCCCCCATCCACCACAATACATTCGCCGTTGGTGAAGCTGCTCGCATCGGAGACCAGGTAAAGGACTGTGCCGGCCATTTCACTGGGCTCTGCATGACGGCCCATGGGAATACCCTGCACCGCTATTTTATAGATCTCGTCATTGCTGAACAGGGCGCCGGCAAATTTGGTCTTTGTCAGGCCGGGCAACAGTGCATTGCAGCGAATGCCAAAGGGCGCGCATTCCTTGGCAAACACTTTTGTCATATTGACCACCGCTGCCTTGGTAATGGAATAAATTCCTTGCATGGGGCCGGGCTGCAAGGCGTTGATCGACGCGGTGTTTACAATCGCGCCGCCGCCGTGATCGCGCATCAACTTGCCCGCTTCTACGGACATGAAGAAATAACCGCGGATATTCACTTCGACCGTTTTGTTGTACGCGCCCAGGTCGGTATCCAGTACATGGCCGAAGTAGGGATTGGTGGCAGCGTTGTTCACGCAGATGTCCAGTCTGCCATGGGCTTTGCGTATATGCGCAAACAGCTCCGCGATATGATCCATAATGCCCACATGGCAGGCGAAGGCTTCTGCGCTGCCGCCTGACTTGCGAATGCTTTCAGCCACCGCAGTGCAGTCATCGATCTTGCGACTGGACACGATCACATGCGCGCCCTGTTCGGCCAGCAGTTTGGCAATTTCTTCACCAATACCGCGACTGGCACCGCTGACCAGGGCAATTTTGCCGGTCAGGTCAAAAAGCTGTGTGGCCATACCAAAACGTCCTTTACTATTGCCGTCGATGGGCCGTGGTTTTTACCACAGCGCGGCACAGAAATACTACGCTGTTACGCGCCCCCGTGTACATCGTCGCCCTGCCAGCGCTTTACCTGTGCCAGTTCCAGATCAAACAGGTCGAGGGCGCGACCGACGGTCTGGGTCACCACATCGTCCAGAGTCTGAGGCCTGGTGTAAAAGGCTGGCACCGGGGGCGCTATCACCGCGCCCATCTCTGACAACTGGGTCATGGTGCGCAGGTGTCCGGTGTGCAGCGGTGTTTCGCGCACCATCAAGACCAGGCGACGGCGCTCCTTGAGCACCACATCCGCCGCACGGGTGAGCAGGGTAGAGGTGACACCCGTAGCAATCTCCGACATGGTGCGCACTGAACAGGGGGCAATCAGCATGCCGGTTGTGGGAAACGACCCGCTGGCGATGGAGGCGCCTATATCGTTGATCGGGTGTACTTCATCGGCCAGGGATTCAAGGTCGGCGAGGGACATGTCCAACTCGTAGTGCAGCGTGAGTTTCGCGGACTTGCTAATCACCAGGTGGGTTTGCACCGCGCAATCGCGTAACAACTGCAGGGCACGCACGCCGTACACAATACCGGATGCGCCGCTGATGCCTACAATAATACGCCTGGCCATGAAGCAACCCTCGCTATTTTAGGTGTAAAAAATCATTTGGCGGGTGGGCGGCGAGTACTGGGTTTGGCTGGTGTCGCACCCCTGGATTTTGCCTTCGTTTCAAGCCGCACTTCCGGGCGAACCGCACTGCCCTTGTCTTTTCCGGGCTTTCGTTTACCCGCACCGCCAGGCGCTGGTTGTCCGGCAGGTTCGAGCTTGGAAATCTGCAAGCGCTGGCCGCTGACCCAGACCGTTTTCAAGTGTTTCAGGAGTTCTTTGGGCATGCCTTCAGGCAGGTCTATGGTGCTGTAATCATCAAATATTTCGATGCGCCCAATATATTCACTGTCGATCTCCGCTTCATTGGCAATCGCGCCCACAATATTGCCAGGCTTTACGCCGTGCACATTCCCTACTTCAAGACGGAATCGCTCCATGCCTACATCCAGCTTGTCGTTTTCGCTGCGCGGTTTGCGCGCGGGTTTCGACGCGGATTCTCGCGGCGGCCTGGAGTCGGGGGATTTGCGCTGTACATCCCGCTCGCGGCGCTCTCGCCCGGGTTTGCCTGAGGGGGTTGCGGAACCCCCACGCTCACGCTTTGTTTCTTCCTTAACGACGGCGCTGGCCTGCGCCTGCAGCGGCTTCTTGCCCTGCGCCAACATGCCCAGAGCGGCGGCGATTTCTGCCACCGGCACGCCGTACTCGTGTTGATACTCCTGCACCAGTTTCCTGAAGATCGCCAGATCCGCCGTATCCAGCGCCTCGGTAATGCGCTGCTTGAACTTGCCCACACGTTTGTCCGTCACCTGTGCAACGGTGGGAAGCTCCATTTTTTCGATCGTGTTGCCGGTGGCTTTTTCGATGGCCCCCAGCAGGCGCCGTTCACGGCTGGCGGCAAACAGAATGGCATCGCCCTTGCGCCCGGCTCGACCTGTGCGCCCGATGCGGTGAATGTAGGCCTCCACGTCCGACGGAATATCGTAGTTGATCACGTGGCTGATACGCTGCACATCCAGGCCGCGTGCCGCCACGTCGGTGGCAACTACTATGTCCAGCTTGCCATTCTTCAGCTTCTCGACCGTCTGCTCGCGTTGCTTCTGCGGGATATCACCGTTCAACGCTGCCACGGAGTAGCC
>Ga0163144_10003821_pt1 | contig 34320 bp, 38 predicted proteins | sample OliLak19BULKMAT1_FD_123175 | JGI IMG/M metagenome (GOLD analysis project Ga0163144, IMG submission 123175) | Freshwater microbial mat bacterial communities from Lake Vanda, McMurdo Dry Valleys, Antarctica - Oligotrophic Lake LV.19.BULKMAT1 | ecosystem: Environmental > Aquatic > Freshwater >...
GCTTTCGCAATCGACTTATTGGGCGATTGGCTCACACGTTCTCGATCTCTAGTCGTCCCGCGTTGACCAGTAACCCAATCAGAGTCAAGGCACCATTTGCCTCAGCTCCGCGCCCCGCCGCCTCTTCGTCTGAGACGGACGTGACCACCGCAGGAATGGTGGTGCGGTGCGCCAACCGACTCGCGCGTGTGCGACACTCACCAGCAACAAGCTGAAAGCGACCATCCGATAATGCACGTACCACGATGGGCATCTGCACCCCGTGGGCCGCAATGCTGGCAGTCAAATCGCGGATATGCGCTTCCGGAAATATCGTCCGATCATTCTTCCCTGGAACAATATGGCTTAATGGCAACTCAACAACGTTCATCGGGCGCTCCTCTGTGTTCCCTCTTTTCTGTCTTATTATAGCATAATACCCGTTACTTGTCAAGTGATATTGAATTACTGGCGTGTTCCCGCTATACTACGTCATAAGTGGCGTAGATGGGAGTCTGATGATGCAATACGTTGGCGTGGTACTCACCCGTGCGGAGAACCCAGGGCAAGTCGCAGACTGCATTCGCCTGGGCGGCTATAACACCCTCAAAGTAGTGACGGATTTCGGATTGCCGGTCAGTTGGACGGACGACACGCGGGGCGCGGTGGCCCGCACTGTGGACAATCTGCTCATTCGCACCGTCTTTGGCGACCCGAGCTATCGGTTGCAGCCCGGTGCCGATCCGTTGCTCAATCCCTATGCCTTGCCAGAGCCGGACAAGATTGTTGCGGAGCTGGCCGCGTGGTTGGATCACCCCGACGTGCGTCGTCGGAAATGGGTGGGCGTGGAAATAGGCAACGAATGGAACATCACGCCACGCACGCCCGACGACTTCATTTGGAATTGGCGCTGGCATCTGGAGGCGTCGATTGCCGCTATTCGCCAGCGCTGGCCCCGCGAGACCTTCCCCCACCTGAAGCTGATTGCCCCTGGCCTGATCCTGGGGCCACCGCGCACGAAGGATGTACCCGCTCCCGATCACGCCACAGAACGCTGCTTCGCGCTGTGCGCCGACGTGATGTCCACCTGTGACATCATCGGGCTGCATACCTACGAGTTTTTCACCTTCGGCTGGACGAAGCAAGCCCGCACCCTTCAATTGCCCCGTGCCTTCCAGTTGGCGCGGCAGTATTTCCCCACCCATCCGTGGTTTCTGACCGAGTTTGGGATTAACGACCCCGCCACCCCGGTGGTCACGAAAGGCATCCGGTATGCGGCGATGATGCGGAATCCGACACTCCCACCGCAACTCATTGGGGCCACCTACTACCACCTGGCCATCAACAGCGCGATCCAGCCGGAGTACCATATTTATCCGGCTGGCGATCAAGCGTGCCGTGGGACTAGATAAGCTTTAATTGAACCGGTTTCGTTGTGTCTGGCTTCACCGTGGAATACCTGGGTGCCGGCGAAATCATGGGGAGCGCACCCAGGTAGGCGACTCCAAATTGAAAGTTGACACAGCTCGTCTGCCGGAGGGAAAACCCTCCGTGGCCTTGACGGAGGGTCGGGATCGACAGCGCCCGCGCATGCTCAATCGTGATCTGGTTGTCCGCCAAGAGGTAGGCTTCCGCCTCTTCTTCATTGGCAAACGTACGGCGCGTCGTGGGCACGAGCCAGTCACCAGTCGGCGCAACCTGCAAGCCTTCCGGACACGCACCACCCGTGGATCGCCGCTGAATAAGCGCTGCCAGTCGCCCATGCCCAGCAACCAACCGTCCGGTTGCGTCATCAATCAGCAGCGGCTGGGTGAATCCCCACCGTTCAATCGACGCGGCCATCGCCTCGGTATTGTGCTGCTTGGGGTTACGCTTCCAGCGCTGAAGTTCGCCCAAGGGAACATAGATGATTTCCATCATACCTACACGCTATCTCCCGCCTGCCGTTCAAGCAGGTCAATATATTCGGCTAATTCGGTGTCGTTCATCTGTTCCGGTGGCTTGGCTGGCCGGACGACCATTGTGGCTTCACCTAATTCCAGTCGCTCTGCGGTCATACCTGCCGCAATCATTCGTGCGCCATCACCGACAAGTTTTCGCCCACTATCAGGATCGAGGCCCGGGAGATCGGCCCGTGCGAGAATAGTGATGCCCGCTTCTTGGAGTAACTGCGCATTCCGCAACCGGCGCCGCGCCAAGAGTGCGGCTTCTTTCTTCGCTGCATTGTGCGCAGCCTGATGCTCTTCCGCCTGCCGATCTATCACACGCTGCGCCCAACCGAACTTGGACGACCAGGCTTCCAATTGCCGTTGATTGGTAATGCCCGTCTCCGCCAATACCCGGAGACTGCGCTTCGACCCGAGTTGGTAATAGGCTTCAAAGGCGGCAGCGGCCCGTGCCGTCTCTGTACCGACTTCGTCTTCTGTTTGGCGACGCCCCATAGGGAGACCTTCCTGCTGTAGACAAATATAGGAACATTGTATGCCACCAATGTCGTATCGTCAATGTTTTACGACATATCAGGTGATCGCACCTTGAGCCGCGCGACCAGTAATGATTCGGCAATCGAGTCGTCTCCGCCGCTCATTGCCGTCAGCGCATTGGCCCATTGCGCGTAGACCTGGCGGTCTACATCCGTTCGCAACGGCCCAATCTGAATGACCACCCGTTCTTGCGTTAATTCGCGGGCGCGCTGGGCAGCCGCTTGTTCTGCGAACAACCCTGCGGCATCGGTTTGCCACTGCTGTGCCAGCACATCCAGATCGCTCTGGTCAAAGCGCAATTCAGGGATGAGATCAAGCACCAATGTCGGATCGTCAACCGCCATCCGACCCAAGCGATCAAAGAGGACGAGCACGAACGGTTCCTCGTCAGCAGCAATCGTGACCCACGTGACCGGAATCTGTGGAATGTGCGCCCGCAGTGCCAGTTCGACACGCAAATGTCCATTCAAGATATGGTTTGTGGTGGTATTGGCGATGATTGCGTCCACGAATCCGAGCAACTCAAGACTGGCCTGGACAACGCGCTGTTGCTGTGCGGGATGACTCCAGATATTGAGCGGATGGGGTGTCAGAAGCGACGGATCGATCAGCCCGCTCCCAATAATTCGTGACGGAAAGGTACTCATGCGTGCAACCCCAGGCGCTGAACGATGGTTTCCAACTGCTGTGGACGATCTCGTCCCACCTCTGCAATAAGTGCCTGCATCCAGGCACGGAACACATCATCCTCGATGGTGAACTTGAATTGGCCGATGCGTACCTTCACGGGCGTAGGAACGAGCGCTGGCTCCGCAGGTACGGGCCTTTCTGGTGGCGCACCCACGTTGAGCGCCTCTTCCAATAAGCCCGCCGATTCCGCAAAGGCCGAGAGCAATTTCGCAATCGTGAGATCATCGGTGCGCGTCACTTGTAAGGCTGCCTCGAGTTGTTGGGGGCTCAAGGCCGACATATACGCCGTACGATGCAGGAGCGCCAGTGCCTGACGTTCTTCCTGCTCGGTTAATTCCACGTAATCGACGGGTACGGTCGGCTGATTCGTTCGCAGGGCAATCATCACGCGCATGTGCCCGTCGATCACCATGCCCGTCGCCCGACTCACGATCACGGGTTGCAACCATCCGTGGGAGGAAAGAAACGCAATCATTGCGTCCTGCTGCTCTTTGGGATGAATACGCACGTTCCAGGGATGGGCGAGGAGATCGTCCGGAGGCACCAGCGCTTGACCGACTTTGCGGCTCTCCCAGTTCATGTGGCAGCCGCCAACAGCGTGGCAAAACGCACGGCGGTCGGAAGATGATCGAATCCTTGCACCGTGCCCGTAACTCCATCGAAATACAGCACGACTGCGGTGCTCTGGTTGGCCTTGGGGAAGCCAATCATCTTGGCATAGGGATCAACACGCTTGTAACTCCCCACCATTGCTGCCACGCCGGTTTGCCCGGCCAGGTTGAACCCACGTACGAGCCCACTTTCGTGGGTGTGGCCACCGACCGCCCAGCGAAAGTCTTGATCCCACTTTGCTGCCCGCTCAATCCCGTGCGTGATGTTGTAAATACTCTTGCCCCGCCAGATATGTCGAATGCGCCCTGCGAAATCGTGCCCGCCGACCTCGAGTGTGACCCCAAGATCGTGCGAATCGTACAGTGCCTTTGGTGCGAGGCTGGCCAACACGTCTTGAAAATAGTCAATGCCAATCAGTTGTGCCGCCCAATAGTCGTGATTGCCACCGACACTGGCGACTAACCGTGGGGCAATCACTTTCAGATACTGCCGCACCAAGGCCCACTCATCCGGAATACTGATGCGGGCGCTGTCACGGGCTTGGCGGAGCTTGCCAATCACAAACTGATTGAGCATGTCGCCCACCGTCACAATATACATATTGGGAGTCGCTGCGATCAGCTCGGCTTCCGAGAAACAACGCGCAACGTCCGTGCCCGCATCACCAAGATGTTGATCACCGACAAACGCAAGGAATGTATACGGGTGATCGACTTTAATGCGGGCTTGTAATCGTGTGGCCTCGCGTGCGTGGGTGCGCGAATACTCGCGCACCGCTCGTTCGTACACCTCGGACTCGTCCATCTGATGACCGGCAAGCGGCCCAGTAACAGCAATCACGTACTCTCCTTACCGACAGTGCAGTGCCGCCTGCTCCTGTGGGATGTGTTATGTCGTTGGCGTATCGTGCGTGTCGCGTGGGGTCGCCAAGAATAAGAGATTGCGCCGGAGCGATTCGAGGAGTGCGCCCGCAGCGGGAATAGCCAGCACCACCACACAGAGTGTGCCCGCATCGGCACCGATCAGCGGGAGCAGACCCACACGCACGACGAGCCACGGCCCAATATAGGCCACGACATAGGGCAACATGTTCCGGTCGTACCACGATCCGAGAATCGTCCAGTTGAAGGTGTCGCGCTTGAACGCCAATGCGACACCAGCGAACAAATCACATACGGTCAGGGCGAACAATCCCAATACGACGGGATCAGTGCAGAACTGTTGAACAAGGCCCACATCGTCTCCTAGGGAAGCAACACAAGGTGCTGCTCACTGATAAAGCCAAGATCGCGCATGACGTTCGTGCGGGCGAGGTGTCCAAACCCATTGGTAAACGAATCAATCTCCACCACCGTGTTTGTGGGAAGCTGGGCCTTCCCATCCAGGGCGCGTGGGGCTCGCGGATCAGGTGCAATCCGCACGGGAACCCACCCTTCAGCGGATTGGATTCGGTAGCGAGGAAATGCGTACGTGCCGCGCTGCGCCAGCAGTGCGTCCACATCCGAACGCACCTGATCCATCGAGATGGCGGTGCCAGGGCAGGTTTTTGGCGATCCACATTCGCGATGCCCACGGATAGTGTCCTTGGTGGCGTGGCGAATCCCCTTCCAGTCGAAGAGGAGGAGGATGGCCGCATAGATACGACCACGTAATTCATTCGGCCAACCAACCTGGTCGTAATTACCCACGACTTCCATGCCCCACCAGTGACTGTTGTACGCACCTGCGTGGGTGCCCGGCTCCGTCAGTGGCGTGCCAATGTAGAAACCATCGGGAGCCACAAAGAGATTGGGGCCAGATGACCAGCCCTTGCGCTTCTGGCCTGCGCCATCCGTCCACGAAACGTCACGCTCGTAATAGCGGCCCATCGCCGCGACGGTCTGAGCGCCCTTCCATGAACGAACCGTTGGGTTCCACGTATGATGCACAACCACACCCCGCGGCCACGCGGGAACCGGCAACGTGGCAATATGGGCGTGTAATTCGGTAATGGTCGCCAGCTTTCGCCCGTCCCACGCAAATGACATCGTTCGCCTCCTTTATGGCCTCTATCCATCGAAATACGACAGATATGACGTATTCTAGCACATTCGTCACAAAAGAGCTACGGTGCAGGAATCGCGGGACTAATATCAACCGGAATGTAATCGGGCGTCGGAAACGAGATGACCGTTCCGTCACTGAACGTCACTTCAAACAACGCCAAATAACGTCCAATCAAGGCCGTATCGGCAGATTGCCACCCATAGCGCACCAGCCCTTGGGCGGCATTAAAGATGATGCCTGCTGCTGACACAACCGTGAGCCCGGTGGCGCAACTGATCATCTTGAACGTCACGGACGTGGCCGTCACGAGCGACACCACCACCCCCGCGCCGTCCGTGACCTGGGCCGTCATGTACGGGCGGATGAACCCCTGGCGAATGTAGAATATGTCCATTGTGCCCTCTATGTATCAACCAGCGTGATTTCACGCCGCCCATCGTCAACAATATGTGCATCCCGTGGTTGGGACGTGACGGTCGCCCGCGTCCGTGCGTACGTGAAGTCGGGCAGCCCATCAAAGGTTCCGAGACCAGTGACTCGTATCCCTGCCAGCGTCGTATTTCCCGATCCGTCATAGAACAAGGCCGGAATGGTCACATTCCCGCGTGCGCTGCCACTGAGCGCAGGCAACGTGCCCGTGCCAGTTCCGTTGCTCACCGGAATGGCCGAACTACCGAAGCCGGTGCCCGTCAGCGCAGGCAACGTGCCCGCAGCCGGTGCGTCCGCCGCCTGGCCACTACTGGCACCCGTCCCACTGCCACTGAGCGCACCGAGCGCACCACCACCCGTGGCCACATATGCTGGTGGCAGCGCCGACGCAACCGCACTCCCACTGAGTGCGCCAAGTACGCCCGCTGCCTGGCCGGTTGTTCTGGGTGCGGTTGTGGCTCCCGTTGCCTGACTGGCGACACTCCCCAGGATGCCACCACCCAGGCCGCTAGAGGATGGACTGCCACTACTTCCTTGTCCGGCGCTCGTCAGGCTCCCCAGTATCCCTGCTGCCATCCCATCAGCACTGGGGCCGGTCTGGTTGCCAACAGCAGTACCAATCAGCGACCCAAGGGCTCCTGTGCCACCACCGCTGTACCCAGGGAGCGCACTTCCCCCAAGCGCACTGCCACTCGCCGCAGCGAGGATACCGGCACCACCACCGCTGTAGGCGGGTTTCGTGACACTCCCACTCGCGGTACCCGTCAGGCTGCCGAGGCGACCGCCGCCACTCCCGAGCACCTGTGGTGGTGCCGTCGCGCCTTGTCCATTGCCACTGATGCTGCCCAGGATTGCCGCGCCACTCCCACTCGCCACAGGTGGTATGGCACTCCCGTTGGCACTACTCGTGGATCCTCCAAGGACACCCGCGCCGCTCCCCGCATAGGCGGGCTTGGCAACCGAACCTTGTCCACTACTGCTGATACTGCCGAGGCTGCCAGCGCCCGTGCCAAGCGAACTCGGGCCAGTCGAACTGCCGGTGCCCGTGCCGGTGACACTCCCGAAGATTGCTGCGCCACTGCCTGCATACGCCGGTATGCTCTCGCTGGCACTCCCTGTGGCGACAAGCGCTCCGAGTATTCCCGCACCTTGGCCGACGGAGGCGGGTTTCGTGGTGGCTCCGCTGCCATTGCCCGTCAGACCAGCCAAGGTTCCTGCGGCAACCCCTGCATATGCGGGGATGGTGCCTGCGCCTTGCCCACTGGCCTGGACGCTGCCGAGCGTGCCACTCCCTATCCCACTCCATACCGGTGGCGCGGCGGCTCCCTGCGCGCTACTGGACAATCCGGCGAGCGTGCCAGCGCCAGCACCTGCGTACGCCACCGCGCCACTACTGCCTTGGCCGCTCCCGGTAACACTCCCCAGGCTGCCCGCACCGCTGCCGCTATTCGCAGGTGGTGTCGTTGTACCCTGGCCGCTGCCCGTGAGATTGCCCAGGATCGCAGATGCTTGCCCCGCGTAGGCAACCGCGCCTATCGCACCACTGCCCGTCGCGCTGAAACCGCCAAGGGTGGCGGCTCCTCTCCCACTGTACCCTGGCTTGGTGACACTCCCCTGGCCCGTATCGGTCACGCTGCCAAGCAGCCCTGCACCTGATCCGGCATACGTCGGGGCGGCGAAGCTCCCCTGGCCCGCCCCCGTGACACTCCCCAGCGTGGCTGCCCCCGTGCTGGCATAGGCCACCGCGCCAATCGCACCCAATCCGCTTCCGGCCAGGCTGCCGAGGCGACCGCTGCCGTTTCCCGCGTACGCTGGCGTGGCGACCGTCCCACTGCCCGTCGCACGCGGACTGCCGAGCGTGGCTGCACCCACCGCTCCATAGACCGGATTGGTCTCGCTGGCGGTTGCAGTACTGGTGAGACCGCCAAGGGTGCCTGCCGCTTGTCCTGCGTAGGCGACCGACCCAATGCTTCCTTGTCCCGTACTGGTGACACTGCCGAGCGTGCCCGCCGCTTGCCCCGCATAGGCGACACTGCCACTACTTCCTTGCCCATTCCCACTGATGCCGCCCAATGTTCCGGCACCATTCCCACTGTAGGCGGGGGTGGTGACACTGCCGCTACCGTTTCCGCTCAGACCGCCAAGGGTGCCTGCTGCCGTGCCGGTATGGGTGGCAGTAACCGCAGGCGCTTTTACCGCAATGCGTCGGAAGGCGACCGGTGGCTTTGCTGGGCCGACTTCATCGAGCAGCGTGCCCGTTTGGGTGAGATGATTCCCGTTGCCGCTCTGATCGAATCGATGCGTGTTGCCCGGTATCATCGGATACCAGGCGTTGAGTGCTTGATCTTTTGGTGGCTTATTGGAGAGGTAGCGCTCGCGGATCTCCGGTTGCGACAACACGCGACTGTAGACTTCTGCGTTGGCGATCACGCCGTCGAACCGTTCGGCGTCGTAGGTGTTGCCAATGTCGAGTCGCTGGGCCGTCACACCTCCGACCGCCGTGAGGGTCGATCCTCCCTGCACGCCATCAAGGTATACCTTGCAGGACGTGCCGCTCATCGTCACCGCAGTATGATACCAACGTCCAACCGTCAGTACGGCTGCCATCGTGAAGTTCGCTGCGCCCGGAAACATGACGAGGTTCTTGGCGGTGTCAACATGAAGTTCGTAATACGATGCCGCGTTGGTGCCAATGGTGAGGATGGCCCCATTCGCGCCTGGGGTCGCGGTCATCTTGAAATCGCAAATGAGGGTGAAGGCGGTAATTGGTGGCAGGTTCGTAGAACGGGTGAGCATGTCACCCGTTGCCGCAAACCGAACGCCACTCTTGCGGCTCATTTACTGTACCTGAGTCACAATAGGCGTGATATTGATACTATGATCAGTAGCCGTGGCGCTCAGGGCCACACCGCTGGCATTCCACAAGAAGATCGAGAGGTAGCGTGCGCCCGTTTCTATTTCAAAGCTGGCAACCTGTTGGGTGGTCACGTTATCGAGGGCCATCGTTCCGACATACAAGCATTGGGCACGCACGTCGGTGTCGCTGACGGCTGCATCGGCCGATCCCAAATTGGCGTCGCGGGTCGTATTGTCGTCCGAGCGCACCAGGTTCACTTCGATGGGCGTGCCCGCTGTCGGAGCACTGGTCATCTTCAGAATCACCTGGATGCGATAGCGCCCACTCCGCAGTGCGCCCATGTCCAGCACACCACCAGTCCGCCCGGCTGCGTTTGCCAGGCTGGTGCCGGTAAAGGCCGCATCCCCACCGCTCGACTTCCATACCTTGGTCGTGGCGTTATAAACGAAGACATCGTTGGCCATTGGGCATACTCCTGGAACGCCCGACGATCAACGACCATCGGGCGTGGCGTCCGACATCTTAGGCAGGCTGGGTCACGGTCAAGGACGACATCGACACGGTGCCACCGGCAAGAACACCACCCGACACGAACTGTGCATTGTCAAAGGTGACCTCCACTCCGTTCTGATACACCACCGCACTGGTGGCGTGTGTGGCAGCGGTGGTGCCGCTGGTGCCACGGGTACAGCCGGTGAGGTCGTTGGTGGAGATGCCGGTATAGGTGATAATTTCGCTGTCGATGAACACGGCTCCGCTGGCGGGGAAGCCGCTGGCACTGGCGAACGTGATCGTGGTGACGGACGCGTTGATACCCGCAGGCAACGTGGAGCGCACGCCTGCTGCCATGTCCATGCGCCGGTCGGTGGAAGTTGCAATCGTGCCAGGAGCCGTGTCGCCGTTCCGGTAGACACGAATATAGCCGGGGAGTCCGGATGCAGCAGCAGCGACTGATGCGATGGCATTGGCAGCAGCAGCACCGCCCGATGCGGCAGCGAACATATCGCCGTTGGTGGGGGTAAGCGTGGCCAGCAGGGTGCCACTGGCTGCGGTGTCAGCCGTCGCGGGTTGGGCACCCGTGTAGACGGCGATCTTTGGGACGGTATCAAAGGCGACACCAATACCGGCGTCGATGGCGGCGTTACGCGTTCCCAATCCAATACGTGTGGTCATGACGTGTGCTCCTTATTATCGAATAGCACACGCTGGTTCTCGCAGCCGCCAAGCTGACTACTCCGGCTGGGCTGGTTCCGTGGTCGCGACGGGCACCTTTGCGGCCCACGCTTCGCGCTCGCGCATGGTCACTTGCTGAATGGCCACCTGCAAGATAGAGATCATTGCCGCATAGGGCGTATCACGCGTCGCTTGAATGAGCAGGCTCTGCCCATCCAAGGTCAATACCAACGAAAGTGGCGGGTGCGCCGCCTTTTGCACGACATTCAGGATACGCTCACGAACAACCGCTTCCTCTTCCGACTGAAACACTTCCGCCAGCCACGCCCACGGAACCGGTGGCGCGACCAACTCTTTTCGCCCTTTACTCATATACGTCGATCCTCGATCTGTGTGATCTGGTGCAAACTCTGTGTTAACGCAACAACCGCATGTCGCATCGTTCCGTGTAACAACCCAAGGTTCACCCGACCCGTCGCTGGCTCATAAACAATCGTCAAAATCACATGCTCGGGTAACAACGCCTCGCCGGTGATCGTCTCCATCGGTACACATTCCGCTGTCGGTGTCATCATACGCCTCCGCCATACCTGTCGTGTATTGGTGATCATACGACAGTTATGGCGTTTGTGCAACTCGCACGGCCACGAGTTGCTGTTCGAGTTCCGCAACTCGCGCGAGTGCCGCATCACGTTCGCGCGTAAGCATGTTCACCGCAATCCTGAGTCCCGCAGTTGTCCCGACAGCGACGGCATTTTGCTCTTCAAGGACGGCAATCTTCTTGCCCTGCGTGTCAGCGATTTCGCGTTGGACGCCGAGTCGTTTATCGGCGGCGTCGACTTGTGCTTGCAAATAGCCCACGGTGGCCAACTGCCGTGCGCGTGAATCGCGTTCCTCGGCGAGCTGCACGTCTTGGGCGTTAATGCGGTTCCAGGCGTCGTTGAGTTCGTGCCGCAGTTGCCGCTCTAAGAGAATGCGCGAATCAACCTCAAACTGAAGCTTCTTGATTTGTGTGTACTGTTCCGTGCGTACACGATCCAGTTCCCCACGCGCCGTCGCTGCATCGGCAGCATGCTTCACGCGCTCGGCATCGATCTCGGCCCGGAGCTCCTTGTGCTGTCGTTCGATGATGGCCTCCATTGCCGCCATCTGTAGCTCAAAGGCACTGGGGTGGTCTTGGAAGAATTTACGCCACGACATCGGGGGTCTCCTGGCGACGCTCGATGAGCAGCATCCGCTCCTCCAGTCGTGCAATACGTGCTTCTACGACAGTGGCCCGCTCCGCAGAGGCAAGCCGTACGACAATGAGCTGCTTGCCAAGCTCGTCGATTTCGTGCCATGCCACGTCAAACTGACTGTCCACCCGCTGCTGCATCTCTAGCAGCCGACGATCCATACCATCGAGCTGGCGGAACAACGTTAAGCGAAAATCCTCTTCGCGCAGCGCCCGCTCCGCCAACCCATCGTGGAGACGCAGAACCGTCAAGTTCAGATCGTGGAATGACTCGCCAAGGTGAACAATGGCTTCCAGAACTAATGCCTGGTTGACACGCGGTTTCTTGGGCATCTGTTCTGTGGGCATTATCAGTGCTCCTTATGGGGCAGCCATGATCGGCATGGAAAGAATCGCTCGTGGCGGTATCACCGCCTGCTCTACGGGTTGCGCGTGGCTATCCTGTATTTCCACAATGCGGCCCGTCTTGGCGGCATAGTCGGCGCTCACCCCTTCCGACGCCAGCAGGTAGGCCGGATTACCACATGAATCGGGCAGCCCAGCAATGATCGAGCCACTCCGCAGGTACAGACAATCGGCGGTTGGATTGGCAATTACCAGCACCGCATCCTCCCAGTGCAGCGACAAGGTGTGTACGGGTAGAGGTGTTGTCGGGTTGATCCCGTCATACCACAATACGGTGGGACGTCCCGGCCCCACACTGCCGTTCGGATCAAGTGTTAGCCGAAGTGTTGCCTTGGTAAACCCAACCAACGGCGTGCAACTCACGACACGTTCATTGGAACTACGACAATGCATGTCTGTTGCAATGTTCTGTATCCGTGTGTTCCCCGGAAGTACGACCAGTAACAACATCGGAACTGACACGTCGTTCGTGGGCGTGCTGGTGCCCGTGATCGTGATGTCGAGCACCAGACCACTGAGTTCTGCGACAATCGGTGGTGGTACGACTGCGCCTGCCGGTTGCACGCCAACCACGAGTTGCACCACCAACATACCAATCGCGATCAGTGCTATTGCACGAGCGTTCCTCATCATAATCCTCCCATACGAACAGTCGTCCGTATGGGTCTATGATCCACTATTGTCCTATCTTCTGTCAAGTGCGCCACGTTAGGCGGGTTTGATCTTGTACGCCTTCTTCTGGTCGTCAATGCTCATGCTGCCCAGGAGCGTTGCTAACATGCCGACATACTCCAGCAGGTCAGGAGGTTTCAGTTCCAGATTTGCCCCGTTGAAGTCGGTATCCACCAACGTGGCCGCAACGTCCTGTAAGGTCATCTCCTCGCCCAGCGCCTTGAACTCAGCCACCGTGGTGATGAATTGGCGTGCGTTGGCCCGGATGCGTTCGATCATGTACACGCGCTGTGATGGAGTCGCCATTAGATGTGTCCCTTCATATGCTGCTCAAACATCTGTTCGAGCCGTTCCAACCGCGTGCGAAGCTGCTGATTGTCGGCCAGCAGCTTCGGAATGCGTTCCTCGTGCTCCTGTTTAAGATCCTGAATTGCCGCAATGGTGTGGGTTAAGAGGGTCATTTGCGAAAGCCCTAAGATACCTTCCATGCCTTCATACACCGCATTCGGGATGACCTTCTGGACGGCCTGAGCGATGAACCCCGTTTCGCGCATCCCACTGATATTGCGGATGAAATCCACTGGTGCCAGTGCCATAAAGCTGTTCCAGGAGAAGTCCGTCAGCGGCTGGATGTCGTGCTTCTCGCGTTCATCCGATATCGTCCAGGCAGCGTTCGCAAACAACGCACCGTTGTTTTCGACATACATCAAATTGGTAGGTGTTGCGTTGCGAACCACCAGCGCATAGGTGCCCGCCGAGGCATTTGTACCCTGGATGCCACACATCCAGGTACCCACGAACACCGTAGGGTCAACGCCAATGCCAGCGCCACTCGCGGCATAAAATTGCTTGCCGCCATACACTTCGACGCTTGTGCTGTTCTGCATCCGAATGCCACCACCGTAGGTGTTTGAGTACCAGCCGGTCTGTCCGCCAGAGCGAAACCAGTTGCTACAAAACATCGCCGAACCGGCTGTGTAGCTGCCGTTGGTGTACAGCCCCGGATACGTGCCCGCCGTGTGTTGGAGCCAGTATGCTGTTTGATTGCCCAAATACAACACGCCGGTCGCTTTGATGCTGCCGGAGCCAGCTGCAGATGCGGTGCCCACACTCACCCCACCGATGACATACGTGTCAGTAGCGTCTAAGGTGATGTTGGTGCCACCAGCAGAACTAAAGCCCGCTTTCACGATTGCGGCAGTTGATCCATCCGTCGCAACAAGGCGCGACGCTGCCGATCCTGTGCCGGAATTGTTGAGTGCCACCGCAGTAACAACTGGGTTTTGCCCGGATACATACGGCGCATACAGTTGTAACTCATTCTCGGTCGTGCCACCGCCCGTATATGTGGTTGTTAACGTACCCACTTGTCCGTGGACTGCTGCTCCGTTGAGCCAGCGTATCGCACGGGAAGCGATGGGAAACGTGCCCGGGACTGGCGGCGAGCCGCCACCGGTCGTCGTTGTGTCACGCGTAAGGTAAAAGCCTGCTGCGTCGATACCGACATTGCCACCGCCCGCCACAAGTGTGCCGGTGGTATCAATATACAGTTGTGTGGTTGTGCCACCTCGGAAGCGCAACCGTCCATCAACGGGTGTCCATTTGATATTGGCTCGCGAGGCCGAGTTATCGCCGAACAGCACATCGCCACTGGCCATGCTTTCGCCATTGTAGGTCTGGACGTTCGCGAAGATGCTCAGGTTGGTGGTGCTGGGTGTCCCGACGTTCGAGCCGATGAACACGTCACCGTCGCTTTGGGCATCGAGCTTGACCGTGGTGTTGATGCGGGTTTGCAGCGCGCCACTGCTCAGGAATAGATTGCCGACCCCACTGGCCACCTGGCCAATGGTGATGTTGCCGGATGTGTCCCATTGGGCCAGCTTGGTCGAGCCACGCATCACCCGAAACCCGTTGGTGGCATCAGCGCTCACCCACGGCGTCGTACTGGCGGCTCCGGTATACTTACCGAAGGCAGCCCCGTACACGTCCGTGCTGTAGTCGTACAACCCATTCAGGTTGCCTACTGCCCAATGTTCACTCCAATCGTTGAACGCAGTGGAGTTCCGCACGTTGCCCACAATCGTTGGGCCAGCCGTGCGCTTGCGCCAATAGGTGCGACGGCTGCCTTGGCGTGGGTAGGTGGTCACACTGGTGATCGCGGTCACGCGCTGCCGCACCCAATAGGCACTCAGCCCGTTGATGGTTTTGAGTACCCAACCCTGGAGCGGTAATGACCACTCGGCAGATAACGCACCCACGCTGGCAAGGCTTCCCGTCCCGCCCAACGTGGGCGTGAAGGTCGTCCAGGCCGTGCCATTCCAATATTCCCACACCGACGTAAGCCCCGTCGCAGCCAGTGCCGTCAGGACATTCAGGTAGATATTGTTCCAGGTTTGTGCGGTCAGGCCAAAATACATCGAGTCGTTGACGGCCATCGTGCTATTGAAATACTGGTAATTGGTCTCCTGCGCGTAGTTCGCGCTGTAGGTGCCACCCTCGAATGGGCTGGCAGCCGCGCCGTTGGTGTAGCCAGAGATGCCATCGAGCAGCATGCCGTTCACCCCGGCCAGGCTGTACAGGTCGATAAAGCCACTTCCGGCTTGCCCCGTATTGAACAGCGCATCGCCCGCGTTCCAAGCATTCGCGCCCGTGCCGTCCAGGTCACGGGCCATCACGTAGGTGTACGGCCCCGTGCCAGTTGGCCCGCTGATGACCGTCATGAACTCAATGAAGCCCGCAGCCTCCATGTAGGTACTGTCGCCTGCCTGCATCTGATTGTGCTTGACCACGACGCTGCTGGTCATGCGTGGGGTGAGGGCAATCAGGTGGGTGGCGTTTGATCCCGCATTCGCCGCGACACCAACCCGAGCGCCCGTGGTGCCCGCTGCGGCTTGCAGCAGTTCGGCTATCTCCATCGTGATGCCGGTCGTGGTGGTGTCGATCACCTCCGTCATGCTCGTGGGTGGTGTCACCGTGGTGGCCACGGCGGTGCCTGCGACGTAGACCAGCATCGTATTTGTGACCGTCGTGGTCATCGCCGGAGCGGTCATGTTCACGCCACTCGCATTGGCCTGGAACGTTGTGATGTTCTCAATGACCGCGAGCTTCACGTTCTGATACGCCACCGCGCCCACAATCCAGGCGACACTGGCAGAAAGCGTAAAGCCCAACGTCGGAACACTGGTGTTGATCGGAATGACATAGGTGAGCAGTTGGGCGGTATTGGCAGGATTGGCGGTACTCCGCAATAGCCGCGCTCCCGTGGGAATAGCCGTGACCGTTGTTGCGGTGCTTGCGCCCACGGTCAGACTGATCAGTAACACATCGTTATTGGTGGTGCCCGTGGGAGCCGTCACGAGTGGGCTGGTGCTGGTGCCAACTGCGCTCCTGAACGCCCGCCGCGTAATCGTCTGATCCGTGCCCGTGGCCAGCAGATCGGCGGTCAATTGGGTGGTGGGGCCAACCAGGATACGCCCGCCAATCGTGGCAATGGTATCTTGGGCGACCAGGGTTTCCACCCATAGTTCGGCTGCGTGAATGGTAAGCCACTTCTTGTTGATCATGCCCAGGTTGAGGTCGTAGTTCGTTTGCGGGCGCACATCATTCCCGACCGGATCGAAGATGAGATCACCCGTGGGCACCAGCGTCAGGTTGCCGCCGTTGTCCGTCGTGAAGCTCACGTAATTGCTGGCATCGTACGCCAGGCGCAAATGCTCGCCACCAGGGTTGACTGCCGTAAGCAGCGCAGTGCCTGGCGTGACGCTCCCAAAGGTGCCTTTACGACTGACCGCCAGGTCAACCGCGCCACCCAGGGCATTGTCATCGGCCACCAGCACGCCCGCACTGGCACGACGCAGCACCACATCCGGATTGGCGCTCCCCGTGCCCCACAACAGGCTGGATTGGGTTAAGGCCATACGCGTGGTACTGTCACCACTGACCCGCGATTGCAGCACGGTGCGGGCTGCCGGAAGCGTGGCATTCACGAGTGCGCCAGTTGTGAGTGCCGTCGCCAGCCACTCAATCGCATTGGCCGTCGTCACACTGGACTGTATTCGCTGTGCGGCCTCGGCACTCCCTCCTGTGACATCAACGCGTGCTGCTGCGGGAGCCATGCCAAGGCCCACGCGGGTGTTCACCACATCGACGTTCAGTAAGTTCGTGCCCAGCGTCAGGTTGCCGGTGGATGCCGTCGCGACCAGCGATGCAGCGGCACCCGGTGTGGAACTGCTTACAATCGCGTGGGTGTGGCCCGTACTGGTCGCGTTGGTGGTTGCCACGGTCAAGGTGGTGGGTGTGTCCAGATTGATCGTCAGGGTGTTGCCAGCGCCCGTGGAGCCAATGCCGTTGCCGCCCGTCACGGTTAACGCACCAGCCGCACTCGGAACGGCGGTTCCGCTATCGCTGGGCATACTCACAAAACGCAAATGATGGGCATCCGGATCGGTAATGTGAATATCGTACAACGCTTTGAATGCCGAGAGATCGACCCCATCAATCGTCACGCTGGCCGACACTGCGAGGTTGCCGGTCACGCCTCGCGTGCCATCGACAAGCAGAAATTGCGGTGCCTGGGTATTGGACAGCGTTCCCGTGTGCGCAGTTCCCGATAGGGTATGCGGTGATACGCCCGAGCTAGAACTACTGGTCACGTCGGTAATACGATTGTCGATCAGCTTCCCGACGAACGGCTTAATACTGGCCCATACCTCATCACGATCAACACTCATCGCACACCACCCATATCAAAGACATTGCGCTGCCCACGCGGTGTGGGTGTGAGTGTATTGGAGCCGACATCGTATTCGTTCTCTTCAATGAACATGTACTTGAAGTTTGTGAGCCCGACCCGATCTGCAGCAGACGGTATGACTCCAATCAGTCGGGCCCAGCCCGCACACGGACATTTCCACGGCTCAATCAGCGTGCCGTAATTCGTGTACCATTGCCCGTGTGCATCAAGGAGGTACGATGGATTGGATCCATCCATTGGACTGGCAGGCTCTGGACTCAAGGAGACCGTCCGATCTGGTAACACCCGCGATAACAGACGCAGCGAACTCGATGTTCCGGAGTTTAACTGATCTTCTACCACCTTCAACACCCGTGTGTCACCATCACCATAGGCAGACCCGAAAACACCGGCTGCAGCACTCGACACCACACTGGGAAACACGCCTTGCCCATAGGTTGTGATCATATCGCGGATGACATCTGCGGTATCACGCGTGCCGTTGATCCGGAAAAACATATCCCAGGTGGCCGTCGCCCATGCCGACGTGAATATCTTCCCTTGGCCCGCACCATACCCCGCTGCGGCGGAGACACCAAGCTGATAGTAATTACTGGCATCGCTGGTGCTTCCGATCACGAGCCAGTATGTTGTTCCTGCCGCCAGCGTGATATTCGCACTGGTGAAGTCAAAGCTATGCCATCCATAGACATAGCCAATCGATCCCGACGCAGCAGTGCGCGTCGCCAATACGGTGCCGGGCTCACTGCCACCATCCGCATGCAGCTCCACGATGAGGACGCCCGGTGGCGTGTTGTACTCGTTCGCCCGCAACTCAATCGTGGTGAGCGTGCAGCCGAACAGTCCGCTGAGCTGAAACGTTTGGCCGTAGGCGGCAACATACGTGTTCACTGTTCCTTCGCCATCAGCAATAACATAGGTATAGCCCGAGCCCTCACTCGCATTGGTGAAGTAACGCCAATTCAGCATGTCCGGCCAGCCCCGACAGGTAATCGTGGCCGACAAGCCCGTGCCCGTCGCCAGGCGTACACTGCTCACAGGATTCTTGCCGATCACCAGCGCTTGCGCCAGGAACCGTGCGGCGGCGTTGCCCGTGGCATCGGAGAACGTCAAGAGCGCCTCTTTGATCCCGAATGCTGCCACACTGGTCGCATCCTGTGACCACGCGGTGGTGGTGCGCGATCCGCTCGACGATTGGCCCGCCACGATTTGATTGTAGGCCACGGCAATGGTATTCGCCATACTGTCGAGTGACAACCCGAAGCTATACCCGCCAATCGTGATCTCGACTTCCGCAATGAATCCCCACCAACAGGGCGTTCCGTACTCGTCCAGTACTTTCACCCCATAGCGCAGCCAGTCCATCAGCCGGAAGATTGCCGTCTCATCGCCCTCCGCATGGATCTCGCACGCCTTCGGCCCCCACATGGATGCCATTGAGAACCGGACGGGCGTGAATCGTAATGCCGTCCCGAAGAGGACGGGTGCGAAGGTGCGATCCTCGAATTGCGTCGTAAATCGTGGCATTACAGCATCCTATAGCGCGGGCGATACGCAACCCGCACCGTCCCCGTGCGGGCGATTTCACTTGCGTTCAAGTTGTTTGTCACCAGGAAGTACAGGCGATTCGTGCGACTGGGGCGCAGCATGATCTTGGATCCATCAGCCTGGTAATTACCGATAATGCCACCACCCGCCCCGTCATCCGCGTACGTTGTTTCCAGCACCTGATCATCGTACATGCGGCTTGTGTAGGACAAGCCATAGCCGGTACTTCGGAGCATCCGGAAGCTCTCGGTCGGCACGAGATGCACGCAGTCCACCGGCACGGAATACGAACCACCTGCGGTGGCCCGCACCTCAAGGTCAAGGGTGAGCGTCGTGAATGTTCCGGCCCCAACTCCGCGCACGTACGGAGGGAGTTGTATCGCGCCAAGATCAACCAGCCCGGATTGTGCGTAGGGCGTCGCCCATTCACCGACCGAAAGCTGTGTCAGGTAGCCGATCTTCACGTTCGCACGAATCTGGTACGCCTGGGAGCTCGTGTCGATTCGCGCAAACACGCGATACCACATCCCCAGCCCTGCCAACAGCAGTGACGCAGGGATCGTCCAGTACCCAAGTGACTGTACCGACGTGCCCGCCCACGTCCAGGTGCGTTGCGATCCGTTCGAGTACGACGCCCCCGCGGCCGTGCTCGTTGAGCCAACCACCAGGGTCATCGCACTGGTCTCGAACGTCACGTCAGCCACCGCGGGATTGGCAATTGCACTCAGCCCCACAAACAGATTCTGCGCCGAACCACTGGCGTAACTATTCGTGTACTCCAGACGAATGGGCGCAGGCAGATCGCCAGCAATCGTCGTCGTAATCGTGGCAAAGTTGTCACCGTTCGAGTCGTTGGTGTTGTACACCGTCAGCCCCGTGCTGTTCGTGCCGTGCTGATTGGTGAGCGTTACGTACGACTCAGCCCCTTCCCAGTAAAAGCGACGCAGCACATTCAGTGTGATTTTGATGCGTCCCGACGGGGCCATGTGGCGATCAAGCATATCATCCTGGCCGATTGCCCAGCCCGCAATAATCTCCGACCGAAACCAGGTGCCTGAGTCGCCTGTTCGATATTCCAAGTACACCGGCCCACCTGCGTGCGACTTCTGATAAAAGCGTGCGTGCTCACAAAGGAGGTTGATCGTCCGAATGACTGTTTCGAGTGCGGCCTGGCTGCCCGAGTCGATGTAGACTTCTGGTGCTTCACGGATATTGGGGATCGTGATAACGGACGCTTCGCCGCCATCATCAAGGCCGTTGGTCGCAGCATCCGTGAGTTTCATTTCTGATGGTGTCAACACATACTTGAGCTGCCCGTAGACGCCGCTGGCCGGATCGTGCAGCGTAACGGTGCCCAAGGTTGCATTCGTAATGCGGAGACCACTCATATCATCCCCTCGTTGCGCGGCGAATACGGTCTGCCACGAGATACCCGATCCGTGCGATGTCTGCGGGCGCGATGTCATTCACGTTCGCGATGTTTGGTAGTTCCAATTGTACGTTCAGGTTCTCGATCACCAGCCCGGCACCTTGTCCCGCACGACCGCCAGCCGCACCTGCAGCACCGACCAATCCTGGCACGTTCAGGGTTGGGCCAGGCACGCCTGCTAACGAGCCAACCAAATGCTGTAACGCCGATAACGCAGTCGGTGCGGCAGCATCCACGCCCATGCCCACGCCTTCGCCAATTGGCTGGCCCAGCTCGTCGGCAAACAATTGTGAGGGCGATCCGGTTTTCGCCTCTTTCTTGCCCTGTCCTAATGCCTGCTGCACCAGGTCACTGATTGCATTGCCGACCTCTCCCGCCATTGCCACAATGCCTTGGATGATACCCTTCACAATGTCGTTTCCAAAGGTAACGAAATCAGCAATCACCGAACTGAGCGCCTTGGGAATGCCCGCAATCCCGTTCTGAATGGCCGTCTGAATATCGGTCAGGGCTGTTTTCAGGCCAAGTTGGATACCGGCCCAGGTATCGGTCAACACGTTGGCAATGCCCGTCCACAGGGTTGTCCACGCGCTCGTAAGCTGCACCACCCATCCTGCCAGCGTGAGCAGCATGGCTGCCAACGCGTCAACCACTCCTTTCGCAATGCCCGTCCACACCGCGCCAAGGAATGCGGCAATCGCGTCCCACGCAAACGACCACACCGAGGTGACAATACCGAGCGCGATGGTGATGGAACTCGAGATGAGCGCCAAAGATGCGCCCAGGAACGTGCCCATACCGTTCCAGAGTGCAGTGAACGTTGCAACCAGTGCATTCCACGCACCGTGCCAATTGCCTTGAATGATGTTGAGTACCACCAGAATGATGCCCGAGATCACGGCCAATACGGTTGTTATCACCGTGGAGATGATCGTCCAGGCCGAACCTAACGCGGACAGTATCTGTGCGCCGTGGGCGTGCAGAAAGAGATTGATCCCATTAAACACGGTGCCGATCACCATGCCCAAGATAGTGGCCACATTTGTGATGATCGTCATGATCAGGTTCCAGGCCGTGCCCAGGGTGGTCGCTATTTCCGTGCCGTGCTGACGTAAGAACTCGGCCACGAATACCATAACGGTCGTGACGGTGTTTTGTACCACGAGGAAGATACGCGTGAGGTTGTTCTGCACCGAGAGCCAGGCGGTGATAAAACCCTGGGTCATTGACGGGCCATAACGACTGATCGTGCCCGCAATAATCAGCAGCAACGAACCAACAATATCCGTAATAACCCGCAGCCGGTCGCGCACCACCCCACTCACCGCATCCCACGTGGCTCCCATTGCCTGTGCAATCGCAGGTTTGTTGCGGTCAATGACGGTCGCCATACCACGTACACCATCCGCCACCTGCTGGCCCACCTGTGACCAGACGGGCGGGAACAAGCCCCCAATCCACGTGGCAAGTCCGCCAATCGCCTGCCGCACCTGGGCGGTGGCATCCGCGATTCGGCGCTTTTGCTCATTGATCGCCGCCTGGGCCTGGGCCTCGTACACGCGCCGCGCCTCCTCGATCTCGCGCTTTGCCTGCTCGACCGGATTCTCTTTCTTTGTATCGTCGGGCTTCTTCGTGCCTGGGCCACCACCGCCACCACCTTTGCCACCCTTCTTATCGCGCTCTTGTTCTTTCGCAAGTGCTTGTTCGGCGTGCAGCAGTTCCCGACGAGTCTGCTCGTAATCCGCCGACTCGGTGGTCAAGCCAGCCATCTTCTTCTTGAGCAGCTCGACTTTCTCCGCCGTGGTCGCCTGCGCCATCGCGTACTTGAACTCCGCGTTCGACTTTGCGTCAATCTTTTTGGCAATATCGTCTGACTGGCGCTTCTCGAGCGCACCGAGCTGCTGTTTGGTTGACCAATACTCCGCATCGTCCTGGCTGAGCTTGCCCATCTTCGCGCGGAGCATTTCAACTTGGCCCTGCTGATCCGCCATCGCGAAGTTGTATTTCCACTGTGCGTCTGCCGCACGCTTGGCCGCGTCTTCGGCTTTCTTGCTCTCGGCTGCGGCTTTGCTCTTCCCTGCTGCTTTTCCACCGCCCTCGGCCTGCTTGGTCAGCGCGAGTTGTTCTTTCTGTGCCTGCACCTGCATCTGCTGGAGTTTCATGGATTGCTCGATCTGTGCCTTCTCCGCAGCCGCGACGGTTTTCTTTTGCTCGGCATCCTTCTTGACCGCCTGAAGTGTGGTCAGGCGATTACGTGCCTCGGCGATCAAACCTGCATTCCCGCTGGCTTGGGCAAACGCCAAATCTCCTTGGGCAGCCTTCATTTCGTCTTGAATGCCGTTCAGGGTGCTTTCGGCGGTCGCAGCCGTACCACTTGCGGTGGCAAGCTGGACATACTGGCGTGCGAGATTCGCAACCCGCTCACCGGCTGGCCCTGCAGTTTGTGCAATGTGCGCGAACGACTCCGCACTGACCGATCCGGTTGTCTTGGCGTGCTGGAGGATCTCCGCGAACTGCTGCCGGAGCTGGCCTTGCATGGCTCCGCCTGCCTCCTTGCCGATGTCACCCCCACTGACCATATTGCCAACGATGTCGCCTATCGCTCCACCGAACTTCGAGAGCGCCGAGTAATCCGCCTCGCCCCACCCGCCAAGGTACACCTGTGCCGCTTGGGTGCCCCACGTATCAAGAGCAGGGAGCAGTTGTGGTGGCGAATTTGGTTGTAACCACGATGTGATCTCAGCTCCGATACTCCCGAGCGCTTGTTCCACGTAGCCAATCGCGCCCGACATACCGTTCGCCAGCACCTGAATCCAGCCGTCGCCCCATCCGGCGAATGATCCGCCCAGGTCGCCAACAAAGGACGTGACCACACCCCATACCAGCGAAAGCGCACTCTGTACGGCTGCGGCTCCCGTACTGAACGCATCCCATGCGGCCATCACGGCAGGCGCAACGGATTGACCAAATTCAATCGCCCGTTGTGCTCCTTCAATCAGGCTCGATGCGAATTCGGCAATCCCACGTCCCGCAGCAGCGAACCATTCTTGTGCAGAACTGGAACTCAATAGGTCATTGATACCGCCGATGCCTGACTTCATTACCTCGAAGAGTGGGCGCAGCATGTCGGCGACGTTCAGGTTGATAATGTCAGAGAAGGTCGATGTCAGGCCCGTCCAGGTGGTCGCTTGGGCTAACATTGCCCCATTAAACCCGCGCAACTCTTGTTGGAACGCCGCCCATACGACCGTGCCGCTTGCGCCCGATTTCTCAAGTGCCTCAAGCCGTGCCCGTGCGTCACCAGACATGACGCCCATTTCCTGCAATCGGAATGCCGCCTGCCCCCACGGCTGACCTGACTGAATGGCGTTGTACGCTCGTGCCACCCACATGCCGACTTCCTGAATGGGTTGACCCACGGCAGCCGCGGCATCGCCAACTAACCCCAGGTTCTCGTTGGTGGAGAGTGCCGCCCCACCCAGGGTGTACATCAACCGTGACGCTTCAATGACGGGCCCCGTCTCGAACGGTGTCTTGGCTGCAAACGCAAACAAATCGCGCACGTGAGATTGGGCCTCATCAGCATTGCCCATCAGTGTCGTGAACTGGAGCGTAGAGGTTTCGAGGGTGGCGTTGGTGTCGATCAGGCCGCCGCGCACGGCACCCCAGGCGGCTTCAGCTCCCTTCGCCATCAGGATGCCGGTCGTCGTTTGCAGCGCACCGCCAATAAACGATGCCACGCGGGATGACCATCCCTGGGCCTCGCTCTCCACTCGCGAAAACGTCTGCTCGAGATCGGAGCTCTCGCCTCGGAAGTGCAGCAGAATGTCGCCGAGTGAAATTGGCATCTACCTACCTCTACACAACCGTCGCCCGGCCTACGATGGGTCAGACGACGGTTGTGATCGCTCTATCGAGACTCCCATGATCTTCAAGGCTTCATGGGCAGGAACCTTCCGATAGGTCGTTTGCTCCTGAGCAGGAGCGGGTGTGGGTGCAGCGGATGAGGAAGCTGCGGGTGAGCCAAAGAGCTTGGCGATCTCACTGACCAGGATTTTCGCTTCATATTGCTTGCGGCGCACGTAGGCGCGCAGCATCAGCGCAGCATCCCAGTCGTTGATTTCGTCTTCATTCAGGCCCCACTCCGCCCGCGCCAGTTCGACTATGTCGGGCGCTTCACCGGGCCAAGAAACCTCATCAAGCCCTCCAAAGGGAAGACCACCCCGAGCACGGCCACAAATGCCGCCACCACTTCGGCATCCGTGGCGTTCTCTTCCAGCCATTCGGCATCAGCAGCGATTTCTGGCACGTAGGCTTTGACTTGTTCCCATAGCACGTCGGGCGCGTTAATGATGCGCGTTGCAATCAGGCGCACGGCTGCCACGAGCCCTTCGACGTTCTGGATGTCGGAAAAAGCACCGCCCGAAATAACATCCATAAGCTGGCTGAGTGGCTCTTCGATTTGGCCCCGCCAGCGGCGGTTGGCTTTAATGGTCAGCGGGCGCACCTCGTAGGTGCGCTCACCCATAATGACGATCTTCATGACACTCCTGTGGTGTACATTTCCTGAAAGAATGTACCGGGCGTCTGTCAGGTACAGACATTCAGTCGCAACGCGCATTGCTCCCTAGCCCGGCACAGGTACGCTTATGGCAGCGCTGGCTCAAGGACACGCGTGATGCGAATGAGATGGCGTCCCACGGTCTGTGACGTATCCGCCAACGCCTTGATTTGCAACGGCACGCCCGCTGGCTTCTCGCGGTCGTACTCCAACTCGCCACCTTCCGCTGCGGTTGCTCGCCAGATAATGGCCCGAATGGGGAACCGCATGTTGTCTTCATCGACATAGCTGCCGTCGATACCCCACATCTTGACGGGCAGGTCGGCGTCACCACCGACGTAGAAATCCTCGTACCCCGGCACACCGGTCACGGCGGCGGTCTGCACGGCCAGCCCCGACAGGGCAAGTGCCAAGAGATCGGCGGAGTGCTGGGCCAGGGTCGACTCAAACTTCAGCTCTTCCGAAATACGGAAGCGACTGACCGCATTCATGGTCTGCTGCACCATAATGTCCAGCGTCTTGAACTTATAGCCGAGCTTGACGGGCTCCAGCGTATAGCCCAGGTACACCCACGGGGTGAGCCACGCCGCGTTTGCCGCCAAGCTCGCCAATGGCTGTGTCGTGCCCGTGGGCGCGTAGTAAATCTTCGCCCCAGTGACGATGATGTCGGATACAATCTCCGGCATGGAAGCCTCCTACGTGATGCTTTCGTACGTTGAGAACAGAAACGGCCAACCTTGTTCCGTGCGCGACTTCTCACCCGGCACGGCTTGCCAGATATTGCGAAAGCCACTGATCGTGGCGGAGTCCAGTACCGCAAGCACCGCAGCGTCCAGTGCAAATGCGTCAATCTCCGTCGCTGCGAAGCAACGAACATAGATGTGTGATCGCACGAACGCGCCCTGGGCGAATCGGATGGGCGCTCGTGCCAAGACAATAATGGCCGCACCCGAGTCGGCATGCTCAGACGTTGCGACGGGTCGATAGCCTGGCGGTAAGTCCACCCCGCCATATACCCGATCTGTCACAAGATCGACAATCGACGACTGGGCAACCAGGAACGCACGAATGGCGGGCTCGATATGCACGGGCGGTCGTACCATCAGAACGCCTGCCCACGAACGATCTCGTCCAGCTCCTCCACGGCCCGTTGTGCTCCTGGCACCAAATACGGAAACCGCAACTCGATGTCCAAGGCGTACGGCGCCAGCGCCCGCAGGTCAACGGCCAGTGGCCCAACCACTGCGGTGTCGATGTGATCGTGCAGAAAGCCAGAGTCGATATGCACCAGCACCTGGGCATGAAACTTGCCCCGTTCCGCAACCCCACGGACGACCGCAGCCGCACGCGACACGACGCGATCAATCATGCGGGTATCAATCTTCACGTCAGCGTAGCTACTCATCGTGATCCACCACCGCTCTGCAATCGAGCTTCACATGCACGGGCGACTGCTCGGGCTCGCCCGTCACGGTGTACCGTAATGGTCGTGCCAGGAGCTGACCTGCCCGGTGCGTGATGACAACTTGGTACGCAGGCGTCACCACCGTATCAGCGGGAAGCCACACCGTGGCACGATCATCGGGAATGCCCGTCGTGAACGGCAAGGTTTCATCACGTCGCGTCATCACCATGCGGCAGGAGCTGATCACGCCGGTGGTAAATGACTGCGCGAGATACCCTGTGGCGTCGCGGGTCGCACCATTGGGGGCAAAGAGCGCGCAGGTATCCACCATGAGTGCATTCGCCCGCTGCGCGAACGCCCGCTGTCGTTTGCCCATCATCCGCGACGTCCCGATACTTTCGTGAACATCGTAGGCCGGTCGTAGACCGTCTGGCCAGTCGCGCCAATGACCTGATTGATTTCAGCAACCGCTCGACTTCGTAATTCAGCGGCGAGCTTGTGCCAGTCGAATGTCTGTCGGTTATAGCTGTAATCGGCCAGCTTCTCGCTGGTAAATTGCGGGATGGCCGGAGCGAGTAAGGCAGCCGTGAAGAGCACCGTCGCCGCTTGGACACGCACACGAGCAGCCCCAGTGCGTGTCTCAGCAAACGGATCACGAGACACCACATCGCGTTCTGCAGCGCCAACATAGACATCAAGTGCAATGACCGCATCGGGCAGGATGTCATCGGTGAGACCAATATCAATCGCTGCACGAATATCGGGATAGTTCACACTTGAGATCAGCATTTAGGCGTCTGCTTTCTTGCGACGTGCCGGTGTTTCTGCGACATCAGCCGGTGTATCAGTTGGTATTTCGGCGGGAAGGTCATCAACGGGCACCACCGCATCCACGAAGGGTACGGTGTCTACGGAGATGGGATCACCCCCTTCAACGATCACGAGATCGCCGTTGTTCAGTTTGTGCCGAACCAGGCGCGTGGGTGCGACGGAATACGTATCGGTGCCGCATACGTATACTTCTCCGCCTGGATGATCAGGATGGACTTCCCATAGCCCTACCCGTGTGGGATCACCTGCGCGTACCAAGATCATGTGATTCTCCTACGCCGCGTGCGCACGTTTGATCGTGACGCTGACGTATACGTCGCTTCCCGCCACGACACTCCCGATCTGATCGACATCAATCGTGATGCGATCACCAGCGGCAACAGCGGGAACATCCGGAACAACCGCCGTGCTGGCATTGCCAGAGATAGCGACGGTCGGGCGATTGTCCTGTGTCGTAAACAGCGTGGTGCCGTTTTTGTTCACATCAACGATGAGCGCCGCGCCAGTCGGCGCGGTATCCACGTAGGCGCGTACATCAACCACCGTCCCGGCAAATGAAATGAGCGCCCCTGATTTCTTCGCGGCAGCGGTCTGTGCGCCTGCGATGTAGAAATTCACCACTTCGTAGTGGTTTGGGTTGATCGCCACATTGGATGGGCCAATGGCAAGGGCGTCAAAGTTTGTTGCTGGCATATCTATCCTCTCCCGCTGGGTTCATTCCCCAGCGGGGCAGTCGTCGAATACCTCGTATTGGTTAGGAAGCGAGATCGAGGATTTGGGTTGCGTTCTTGTCGAAGATCGCATACCCTTCCGATTCCGTCATGGTCAGCAACTGCGTCTGGCGTGAGATGTATGCCTCAACCTCCTGAACATTGGCCCCAATCTCCGTCACGCGCTCAACAGCGAACCGCTGATCGAAGGCGACAAACTTACTGGCCGGTGCGTCGGTTGTCCAACCGAGTGCCACACCGTCCGACAAGCCAGGGTTAATGGCACGGAAGGTGCCGAACCCACTCGACTGGGCAATGGTCACCAGTGGCACGTTGGCCGAACCAACGTTCAGCAACATGGCCTGCAGCGATGGGCCTTCCTGGGCCAGCACGGTCGTGAGCTGGTAGGGGTTGGCGAACTTCATGCGGAAGGCCAGCCATGCCTTCAGGGTCAGCGTGCCAACGACGGCTGCCGTATCAAGGGCAGTCAGGCTGAACGAGCCAGCGGCGGTGTTGGCATTGCCGTCACCGTTCACCATCACGTCGAGCACCGCTGCGACCTTGTCGGTTTCGGCCTGGATCGCGATACGCGCCAGGTGGAACGCAACCTTGTCGATAGGCATCCGGCGCAGGGCTTCGTAGGCAATTTCCATCGCCCGACCGTACTTGTACAGTCGGATGGTGTTGTCACCCCCGGTGATCTTCACGCGTGGGATCTCGGCTGCCTGACCAACGCGCACCATGCGGCGCTCTGCGGCAGTGTCGTCCAGGTAGTAGGCGCGATACGCGTCACTATCAATTGGCGTGGTGAACGCAACCACACTGGACAAGGGAATGGCGGGCGCAATCTGCGTGCGTGCTCGTGCCGCAGCCGCATCAGCCCACGGGTTCTGCGAGGTGCCCGGTGCTTCCGTGGTGCCATAGATGCCGCTGGCACGGGTGGCAAAAAACGGCACACCCAGGGTTGCCCGACGCCACTGACGGGCCAGCCACTCTGGTACGAGCGCACGGGTCTGCTCGTTGGTGTTGAACTTCTCGAACGTGTCAGCGAAGATCCCCATCTCAGGGACGCTGTTGGTGCGGATACCGGCCAACATGCACAGCCGACCGAACGAGTCCAAGCCGTCGTTGTAGTCACTCGACGGGTCGATGGTTTCCAGGTAGCCGCTCAGGCTCATGCCACGGGTATAGGCCTCGCGATACATCTGGCCGTTCATCCGTGTGAGCAAATCATTCGCGCGTGCGCGAGTCGCGATGGTCATGCTGTCTCCTAATCGACTGACCTACAGGTCAACCGTAACTGCGGTGGTGACACCGTTATTGATGATCCGACCCCGACACTTGATGAGTTCGGCAGCCGTGCCACTGGCCGCAGCGCGGATGTAGCCTTTGGCACTGGCCGCTCCCAGCGCACCAACGATGTTGACACCGCGGGTGAGTGTCGCTGCGCTCCCACCTGGGAACGTGCAGTAGCCATCAACTTGCACGGTGCAGATGCCGTCTGCTTCAACCGTAAGCAGCTTGCCCTCAATGGCGTCGCCATCGGCTGCCAGGGCAACCGTGTCATCAGCGGAGAGCGTGACCGCCAGACCGACCGCGGTGCTGCCACCAGTCGCAGTCGCCAGGTAGGTAATCGTGGATGCGTCGATCTGATAGGTAGCCGACCCAAAATCGACTCCGTCGTTACTAACAATCTTGCGTGGGTTCGCCATGAGTATGCTCCTTTAGGCGCGATATGCGTCGGGTGTGATTGCCGGAGTGGCTGTTTCCGGAAGTGCAGCAGGTGGGCCACCATCCACCGTTGCGCGGCCGGTCGCGAACTGACGATCTCCCAGGGTGCGCCAGTCGTTCCGCATTTGTCGCACCGTGCTCATATCGGCACTCTGCAATACGGCGCGATAGGTGTCGGCACTGAAATCCGCGCCAAAGGCGCGAACGCCCTGCACCATCGCCTCATTCACCATGTCGTCACGATACGAACGCCCGTCTGCAACCAGTGGCTGCATCGTTGCGATGTCCTGATTGGCCTGACGTACCTGATCAACCAGCACCTGGACACGCACACCCAACGGAGCATCGCCTGATCCGAGTACCGCCCGAACTGCATTCAGGTCGCGTTGCAGGTCAACAATCGTCTGCTCCAACTGCGCCCGCGCCAGCCCGCCTTGGCGATTTTGCTCTTCCAGGGATGTGCTCAACTGTGCCCGCTGGCTCATCCGCAGCACCGCACCACTCACGTCCGTGGCGGTCTCGCCGTTTGCCAGCAGGATGCCACGCACCTGCTCCAGCTCGGCATTCACCAGCGCCAGCCCCTCGACCAGCTCCAGTTCCGTAACTTCGTCGGTTGGTACCCGTTCCGCAACCGGCTCAGGAACCAGCTCGGTCACCGCGACCGCGACGACCGCTGGCGCAACAACAGGCGCAACAACAGCCTCAACAGGGGTATTCATGGGTTTTGGCATACGCTCCTCGATAGCAATTCCCGGCACGACCACCCGTCGTGTGGGCAAGTTAATGCGATAGCGGTTCTCAATCAGCCGTATTGATTCGGGTGGCATCCGACCGTTGAGCGCTTCTTGCTGCGCTTTGACGATGCTTGCCCCCGGCGTCGCACCGTCATACACCACACTGACTTCGGCCAGATGTGCGTCCTCGACATAGCCAATGGCAATATCGTTATGCACCACCAACTGCGCGTCATCACGGGTGTCGTAGCGCAGGCCCGGTACATGGCAGCAATCCCAGTCGCGTACCATGTCACGCCCGCAAATACTGCACGGGAGTGAGCCACCGTAAAAGCCAACCGACACGTCAACGAGCACGCCTGCACGGACACCGCGGATGAAATCATCCGTCGAAACATCGTGCAGCCGCAGACCAGGAATGGTGTAGAAATCAGCCTCAACCCGCATCACGCCGTTCCCACCTGGCCCGAAGAACTGGCCCGTGAGGGACCGCCCAAAGCCGAGCGTATCCGTCGTGTGCGAATTCTGAAACGAGACGCCTGCCGCCGCTTCATCGGCGAAATTGCGTAACGTTGACTCGCGCATTTGGGTGTAGAACACATCAACACGCGAACTACTGATTTCCGCAAGCCAAAAGAACGGTGGTGTCTCATCGAACACGGTCGGATCAACCGCACTGCCGCGCTTTGCAAGATCAAGTAAGGTGCCCGTCGTCGCACGACGAGCAATGGACGCTGGTGCGGCGAAGACGCGATCCATTTCCATGCGTTCTCCAAAACAAAAGCCCTGGAGTACACCGTTCGGGATGTGTACTCCAGGGCTGGACTTCATACGAAGCGCGAGCCGTATTCTTATGTGTCGGGTGACGGTTTCAACAGACCGCGTACACGAATGATTTCGCGACGAAGCTTCTGTTCTTCACTATCAACGCCCAGTGTCGTCTCAATGGCCTTCACTAAGCCGATATAGTACCGTCGTTGCTGCATCAGCAGATCACGATAGGCTGGTTCGTCTAGCGGGCATTGTACCACGACATTTTCGTCGTGTCTAGTGGTCGATACGTCATACTGTGTCATTCGCCAGTCCACCATGCTGCTGGGGCTGCCCATCCCGCGAAATCGGGGATCCAAAAGCAGCGACAATACGGATGTACGGGGATTTCGATGATTGGCGGGACGGAATAGCGCTGCTGATCGTATCCACGGCAAATAGGACACGCACCACCGGTTGCGCGAAAGACCAGCGCATGCATGTCATTATGCTGATAGGCTGCCACGCGGCCAACGTTCACGCCCCAATGCACCTCGGTCACGCCAATACGCACGGCTCGTTCCGTGCTTTGTGTCATCGCCGTGGTCAATCCCCCCGCGAGATCCTCGTCGGCAATCGCCTGGGCGAGTGCGTCGATGGCATTCACAAGCAACGAGTCAGTCGGCCCCAAGGCCGTTGCTGCGGCAATCCGGTCAGCCATCACCGTGAACAGGTCGGCATCGGTAAGATGAGTCATCGGTGGCCCACCCAGGAGGTTGAGTGCCTCGCTCACGCCCAGGCTGATTGCGTGAATCGCACTATCGGCCAATACAACCCGTAACGGATCGATCCACGCGGGATGGGCCGCCAGACGCGCAACCAAGAACGCACGCACACGCGTTGGGTCGCGGAAGTCACCGGTGAGGGCACGGGTCACGCGTTGGAGCAGGGTGGTGAGCACAGGAAGGATGCGCGCCGTTGCCGTCTCTTCCAATTGTGTTACCGCGCTCATTGTGCGCGCTCCAGAATGAGATGCACCAGTCGTGCGAGACGCGAGTAACGTTCGGTTGTGCCATCTTCCTGATCAGCCGTTGGATCCGCTTCTACCCCATCACCCGCAACCGTCAGGTCGGCACCAGGCAGGGCGACACCTGGCGCTGGTGTACCGGGTGGCGTGGAGGGCGGCGGAGCACTGGGGTTGCCCGTCGGCTTGCTGGTGAACGCGAGCGTCAGTTCTACTGCCGCAGCTTCGTTTTTTGCGGGCACATGGCCAACCGCTTTGAGTGCCGCTTCTTCGTGGGTGATCCATCCCATCTCGTACTCATAGCGCGTGTTGGTGTTGTTCTTTTCGCGCACCATTTCGTCGCGAAGTTTCTCCGCTGCCCGCAACTCCGCAAAGCGAAACTTCACGAAGCCTTTAATCCCACCCGCCTGGAGTGCCTTCCCCAGCAGATATTGCATCAGCCCTTCGCCAAGATGCTGCAGGCTCTTGATTCCGGCGACATGGATCTCCCACTGGCGGTTCGCATTGGCTTCGCTCACCCCATCGGTGATACCCATCAAGAGCGGCATCGTCTTCAGCGCACGAATCGCCTGTCGCTCCAGAATAGTGATCAGTGCGGCAATGCCACCCAGGGAACTACTATCAATCGTTCCTACGGGCCGGTTGACCTTGACCAGATCGGTATGCACATAGGCATCATCGGGTTCAAGGTGGGCATACACATCGGCGATTTCGTCAATGACTCCACGCACCCAGGCCGATGCAGCATCGGCGTCGTCTTGCAAGTGCTCTGGCATTGAATCGACGAGCTTTGCGAGTGCGATTTCCAGATCGAGACGCGGATACCCTTGTTGTGCGACCACGCGCCGAATATCGTACATCATGCCCAAAGCAAACAGCGCGGTGAACACCGCAGGGGACGCCGGGCTTCGACCATAGGGAGTTGATGGTAAGGGATCAATCGGGATGTAGCGCACCAGCGGCCCGTCAACCGGAACAATCAGGTTGCGTTGGAGTTGACAGAGCTGCCACACGGGGCCGCGCTCCGGATCGAGCCGGTGCCGGAACCGCACCGTGGCCGGATCGGGCGTGGCAATGTCGATGGGTGTTTTCCCGTCACTGCCGACAACGAGTTCCGCGAAGAATGCCCCGCGTGACCAGGCACCAATGAACAATCGGTTGATGACCACACTGGACGACCCGTGCTCGTCCTCCAGCCGCTGCATAAAATCAGCGACCACTTTCGTACCAGCGGGCACCTCAACGTCGCCGTTGGGCGTGGTGACCGCGATCACCGTCCAACCGGGATTGCAGAATCGCAAGAAATCCCACAGGGCTCGGCTAATGTCCGGACTCGCATCACTCAACACATCCAAGAGTCGTTCGGGGGTCATCTTCTGAAACGGCAACGCACTCAAATCAAGGTGCTGGTACTCTTTTACACCCGAAACAGGCTCAATGGTTGAAAGATTGATACCCCATTGGGCCGCGGCACTCCACGTTGTGGGAGCGCGAGTCTGTACCGCATGACGAACGGTGCCGAGGTTGACACGCGTGTGATCAGGTGTCGGCGGGGTGCGCGTTCCGAAAAGACGTTCACGTAATGTCTTGGCCACACGTACTCCTGATGTACAATGCCCATCCTTGACGAGCAAGGATGGGCATTGCGGAATGAGAGAGAAGAGGAGATGCACGGAGGAAGTTCACGATTGGCGGCTGCGACATATCCGGCGTGCTCATACATAATAACGCCATTCGTGTCCTACGTCAAGTAGGCAATGGAGCGCAGATTCATGCGTGGCAATCCAGCCCGCTTCTGTCGCTGCGTGCGAAATGCGTTGCGCGTACGCAGCGTGCGAATACGCGAATTGCGTCCAGACTGCGCTGCGCGATATACGCAGAGATGGTGCGAAATGCGTCGCGGGTGGTGGCGCATGACCACGACACGCGGGGCGTTCCGTCGTCGAGCGAATCGACCGAAATAACGAAATCGCGTCGGCCAGCGGGTTGCGCGACCGTGATGTGGACCGCCAGTGCGTCGGTGAGATCGGGCCGCAACAGAACAATAGATGCGCTGCGCGATTCGGGCGAAACGTCCCAATCAATCGAATCGTGCAGTGGCAATATGGTCAGGTTCATCGCGACGTTTCCTTTGTCGTATTTCTTACGATATATGACACGTATGGCGCATTGTACGCGGTCACAAAGGAAGAGTCAAGCGCCCGTGCAATCTGTTCACTGCACGGGCTGTTCACTGGGACGTATGCGAAAAACAAGAGGTAACA